>Ga0105239_10003132_pt1 | contig 20526 bp, 13 predicted proteins | sample KBSC44metaG_FD_92761 | JGI IMG/M metagenome (GOLD analysis project Ga0105239, IMG submission 92761) | Corn rhizosphere microbial communities from Kellogg Biological Station, Michigan, USA - KBS C4-4 metaG | ecosystem: Host-associated > Plants > Roots > Rhizosphere > Soil | place: Michigan, USA... | reverse complement strand
ATGGTGTGCCCGTGGGATAAATTGTCTTTTAATCGTTCTGCCAGACTGTGATTCAGGCTACCTTGCCGAGGATGGGCGAGCAGGATGAGTAAATTCATTGATCAGTATTTGTACAAATATCCAAGAATATCCGTTAATCGGGAGACCAAATTCAGCCTTACATGCTTTTTAAACTCCTGGTTTCCACCCCAATAAATGTTCATCGAATAGCCTCTGAAAATTTCTTGAGGGACAGGATTTGTTCAAAATCCATCTTTGGGGAACATTGGAAGTTTTTTTGTCAGAATCCATTTTACCTTGTATAGGTCTAAAAAGACATTTTCCCTTACAGAACCGCCATATATACTTTAAACTTAAAATTGCTTGTCATGAGAACGAAATTTTACCTTCTCATAGGAATACTTTGCTCCTTCGGATCCTATTCCTGCCAAAAAAGTATGAGGAATTCGGGCCAGGATACATCTGCTGAATTCTGGTTAATGTACCTCTAAAGAACTAGTTTAGTTGTAAGATCTCCCGAATTTAAGCCCGGCGAGAGTCAGAATTCTCAAATTGAAAAAAGCCTTCAGATCGTCAATTCTGAAGGCTTTTCTTTGGATTCCTGTGGATTCCATTGGAATCCGATGGATTATCATAGATTGCGTGCCTCACAATTACACTTTTACTTCTGAAAAGAGGAGAAGGTCGCTTTCTGACTCTCTTTACTCTTAAAGTCCGTGGTGGTCTTTCCATCATAACGATACACACCACCAAAAGAGCCAAACCAAATACTTCCATCGTTAGCTTCCAAAAGTCCCAAAAAAGCTGGTGGTCCTGACATAATTTCGGTTACAGTTGGCTTTTTACTGTACAAGGACTTTGCATCATAACGTGAAAGTGCCCATACATTCAGATCTACTCCACCAGTAGTCCAGATGTTTCCTTTTTTATCTTCGATGATTGACCCAACGTTGTAAAACGCTTTGCCATCTTTGTTTTTTAAAACGGTAAATGTTTTCCCATCATAAACGAACATATTCAGCGATCTAAACTCCTGCTGTTTTCCGGACATTACAAAAATGGAATGCAGATTGCCTTTCTCCAGGTAAAACGCTATTGCACGACTATCATGTATATCGGTCTTATTTTTCTTCTCTTTATCCGTACGGGGGATATCTCCCGGATGGACAACAATATTCTTGATGCCCAGCTTACAAAGCGATTCGTGAATCCCTGTTCCGCTGAAACCAGCCTCGTAAGCCGAATAAAATTCTCCTCCCGGAAATTTACTCTGCAGGTAGTTTAGTAATGCCTGAGTGGAAGGGGGTTGGGTAAAATGCGCAACCACAAAATTTAGGGACCGGACAGTAACCGCCCAAGATTTCTTATGAACGTCTATCCCGATGTAGAATTTTTGCCCTTGGAAGTCCTCCGGATTTTGTAACTTTCTCGTAGGCATAGTGCAGTGTTTTAATTGTTAATAATTGCGAAACGCTCCGTTATCGCTTATCAAAATTACGGCGGCACCTCAGGGGTGACCGCAGAATACCTGCACCATGCTTTTCTTACATGACTACTTTTTTGCGAAAGACCTATTGAAAATCAATGGATTCTTTGTGGGCCTTAGTCCTATCTCATCTACCCGCGACATGGTCCGGACCTTATGGGTAGGAAAGTGTAAGCGAAGAGGTCGTAATAACGATCATGCATTTTCGCCAATAAACAATTTCATCGTCAATAGCCCATAGCCCAGCGCAGCTCCGGACCGCAATGCGGCGGCGATCATGATTGTTTCGGCAATCTCTTCCCTGGTCGCTCCATTTTTCTTTGCTTTCTCTGTGTGTCTTTCGAGACAATAGGGGCACTGAGTAGTAAGGGCCACCGCAATCGACATGAGTTCTTTATATTTATCAGGAATGACAGAGCTCATCCCACTGATGCTCTGGTCGAAATCGAACCAGGCTTTCGCCGCTGCCGGAGCGCCTTTAACGATATCTTGTACATATTGCTTGTCTGTTGTTTCAGTGTATTGCATCATATTTTTGTTTTTTAAATCCGCAAAGCCTTCCGGACCTCCTTCATTTGCTATGTTGTAACATGTTTTCGATGTTGGCACGCATTTCATCATCTGATACGGCAATGCTTATTTGTTTTATCCGGCGATGAGAAACGGGGCTTAAGAAAGTCACTACACCGGTTGGCAAAGAGGATGTCGTTCTATCCTTTAATATACCGCAGTGTTGCATCATCCGGCCAATTCCTTTCCGTCGAGCGGAATAAATAGCGGAGTATAGTTGTGCTTCCTTCAAGGTTCTCTTAGAAGTCTCGATCGATACAGAATCGGTCAGGTCATTGATATAAATATGCAACCCTCTGCCGGCATAAGACATCAGGATGGCCCCGGCTCGATCGCCATTCGCCTTACAAATGGCGCACCAGGAAGCCTTATTAACAACAGCTATAAGTTCATGGGTACCAGTTGTTGATCGAGGCTGGGAATTCCCCTGAGAATTGACAGCATAGGTGGTGAGCATGAAGAGGAAGGAAAACAGAGATCTTGCATTTTTCATTTTTAACTTGATTTGATTTGCTATTAATACCAATTTATTAGCAAAATCACCCTGTATGCTCAACTATTTTCTGATCTCCGGCTTTCCCTTCTTACTTGTTCGATGCACTTATATTTCTGATTGGCAGCGGTATGGCTGTTTTTCCAGCCCATTCTTTTTGAGATGGCCTCGATCGCATCGTTATAATAGAATATAGCTTTTAAGATGCGCCGGCAATTGTCCGTGATCCTGGTAAGCCAGGAATTGACCTTTTCTTCTTCCGTCGTTTCTGTACTGCTCTCCATAAAGTAAATAGTATCATCCCATTGGAATTTTTCTATGACATCCACCGATGCAATCTTATTATCTCTCAACCGTTTTAGCCAAATATTTTTTGCAATAGCTACCAGATAGGTTTTTAAGGACGAAGTGAGCACAAAATCTTGCTGCCGGATTTTTTGAAGGAATATTATAATAGTCTCCTGAAAGATGTCTTCCGCGTCTTCTGTCGTTCCCCATTTGTTGGTGACGTATGCTTTTACCGGCGGAAAACATGAGCTATACAAAGCACTAAAATCGTCGCTTTTTTCCGCTTTTAGCCTCTCGACGAGGAGTATGTCTGATTCTCTTTTCATTTGTCTGCTATAAGGTTACCTGTTCATACCAAAAACCCGCAAATATCACCCGATTTGCTCCCTTAATTTAAAAAAATAATTTCAGAGATTATTCCGCGCCCAACCGGCCTCCATGAGCCCGAAAGGGGGAAGCCAGATCAAAGAGATGTCCATTCGCAACGCTCTAAAACAAAAATGCCCCGCCAAATGGCGGGGACATCAGTTCGAAATTGCGGAGAGGGAGGGATTACCTCCGCGCCCTGGACGGCCGACTCCGGTGATCCCCAGGTGGGGGGCGTCAACTTTCGAACCGCTTTATCAGAGATTTATTGAGAATCAATGAGTTTCTGACAGGCTTTTTAGCTGTCACATTATGAAATCCAAATTAAATGGCTTTTCTCGATTGCCCATCTTTCTTTAGCCTTTTCAATTAGAAAAAGCCTTCCATAACCGCATAAACCCCCGCACACAAATTCACAGAAAATAAGTCCCTTATTTTGGCTCGTATTAAAATAGATTTTTGAAAGCCGTACTTTGCCAATCATACAACGGTTACTGTCAGACTTGTTATCATTTATCATTTTTATTTTCGGAGTACAAAGGGTAAAGTTATCCGGCAAGCAATCCCACAATTTTCAGGCTTCATCGGGCCGGACTTCGATACCCGCGAAGTTAATACGACACACGTATGATGAGTCTACTCGGACTGATACCTGGTAATTCACCTTAATCACCGAAAATAGCCCACCTCTTGTGTTATTCGCTGCTACTAAGAGGACCTGTTTATGAAATAGCGTATCTTAGTCAAGTCAAATTCTAACCCCTCATGACGTCTCTAAAAAAAGCCCTTTGCCGTTTCCTTACGGTTATCCTCGTGCTGATGAAAATGTTGCCCGCATCCGCGCAATTTGCATACAAATCTTTTAGTCATGTAAGTTTTGGAAAGTTCGGCTTTGATTTATACTGCAAAACCGGCAGTTTTGGATACGGTCAACAGTTCTATCCAGCCAATTTTTATAATCAGTCATTTTACGACGTGCATGTAAAGGGCAATTATGTGGCTACGCTCGTTTGTGGAAACGAGGCGGTATCCCACCTGGATTTTACTTGTAAGAAATATTCGTCCGTTATTCGCGTCGATGTCAACGCTCAATATTTTCCTTTCGCTATGCCTATCGAATTTGGCACGGACATATCCGGCCTCGTAGGAATCGCCGATGAAAAACTCTGCTCTGGGACCGAGGTAACGGTCCAAGGTTGGCCCAGCGAGCCGAAAGTCAAAACCAGAGACAGAATAACGGGGTTAAGTGTAAGGAACTTAAAGTTATTTGCAATTCAGGACGATGGGTCCGAAGTACCTATTACAGAGGAGGGAGTAATGATAAGTACTCCTAAGGGTACTCCTTCCAATAGTTTGCAAGGCGCCATTACAAATAGGCAGGATACAGCCAAACATAACTCGCCAAGGTATCAAGGCACGAACACATCGCCCAATGCCGCTGCTGTTACCACATATCCCACATCGCAACCTCAGCGTGCGGCAGAAAATCAGCAGCGACAAATGTATCAAAGTCAGGCAAACAACTATTTGAACGCAGCCAGTCATTCCGCCGATGCTATTCAGCAATCTACGAATATGAATTTGGCGGCTATCAATGCTTCCGCCGCAGGGAATACGGCGCAGGCAGCACAAATACGGCAGCTGCAGCAACAGCAGGCACAGGCAAACAATGCAGCAGCTGCCGAAAGTATTAATGAACTAACTGGAGCTGTGACGGGTTTGATTCAACGGAAGCAAACTAATGCGGAAGATAGAAAACAGCAGGTGAAGGAAGAACTCCGACAATTTCAAGAGGAAGAGAATCGAGATCGAGAAATCAGGCATCGGGAGCAGGACGCGAATGAAAAAAGATGGGCCACCAATTTAATAGCGGACAGCATACAAAAATCGAACGTCATCAGCGTTATGCTAGGCGATTACGCCAACACGAGGAATATGTCGTTCTCCTCCTTTGAGAGTACTATATCAACGGTATATTGTGTAGGAATTGTTCCGTCCAAGTGGCCCGAAGGAGAAAATTATGATACTGGCGATGAATTTTATCAATTTGGACATCGTTATTCCTTATTTAAAGTGATATCTATAACGAGGGGCATTGATGGTTCCTGGCCGCAAACCAGGGATGTTGCCAATAAATTGCTCAAGTACAGTTTCGATGGATCTAATTCATATGTACCTACATTGGCGGGGTTTTTCACCCACAAAGCGGACGCGCTGAGGCTTGCCAACGCCATAAAGGGCAATTCACAAGCAATTAAATCCAATTTTAATTTCTGGGACAGCCAGGACGTTGAATATCTGACGGCCTTTGAACGTATTGATTCCATGTATAAGCTAATCAATCGAAGATCTTCGCGGTTGCATCGCTACAACATATTGCTAACATGGGCGAATGAATTTCTGCAAACCTACTCTGCTTCAGACCATCCCCGGGAATTTTCACTTGTGACAGCCATGAAGGCAGCCGTAACAGATACACTGGTTACGCTTCGTTCGAAAAGAGAGATATTTTTAAGCCAAATGGAGCGGATGGATAAATTCAAGAGGGAGATAGCATATCCGTACCTCGTACAGTTTGTGGATGCTTATAATAGAGCCTGGGACAAACTAGGTACATCATGCAAGCAGCAGCTTTCAAATGGGAAAGTAATGTTAGACACCTTGAACATGCGTGTTTATTATATTGGCAACGAATCTGTCAAGTATTATAAGAATGGGTTTGGTTTCTATAATATTTGGATCGAGATCGACCCAGCTACCAGAAAGAAATACGTTTGCGACTATAATGATTGCAAGCTCGACGAAAAATACAGCATACAATTGAGCAGCGATGGAAATAGGTGCAAAATGGACGATGCTGAGAAAATATTAATTCGGCTGAAGCGCCTCTATGAGAGCACTGATTTGAAAAAGATAGAGGGCGGAGAGTATGATGATGTACGGATCGAGTAGACAACGATCCTAAGACAGAGCCTTCCTTTGACGCTCTAATAATGGAGATGTGCGCCAGGCTAAGGTGTTGACAAAAAATCGGAATGACGTTCTCCATCTAGTATTTACCTTTCGGATGCAAATCCGAATGTCTTCAAGAGGTGTTGGAATTTGCTACCAAACTCGATACAGTATGGGCTTCCAGCGGAATTGGCCTCAAGGAAGAACTTCAAAAATTGATCTTTCCTGGTGGTGGAATCAGTTATGATCGCAAAAATGAGGCATTTCGAACAGAAGAAATGAATTTTATTTTCGCGCTAATTGAAACAAACTCAGCGATTCGGAAGATAATAAAATAGGACAGCCCCTCTAATTGAGCGGCTGTCCTATTCAGCAGAGAGAGCGGGATTACCTCCGCACACTTCGTGTTGCTCGGTGATCCCACTATGGGGGCGTCAAAACAAATTGATCCCAGGCGCTTCGCGCCATCATCTGTCATCCCGGTCCGCTTTGACGAGCTTGCCCGCTGCAATTCAAAAATTCTTTACCTCCTTCAACGCCCCGCTATTCCACTCGCCACGCTCCCCGGAATAACAAATGCCCCCGTTGGGGGCATCAATTTGTTTTGCGGAGAGGGCGGGATTACCTCCGTTTCACTCCGGTGATCCCTTAAGTGGGTAAGCCAAAACCCAAATATATCAGCGCCGCACTTCGTGCGGTTTTTTATTCCCCTCCCACTCACCCGAGTAAACTCGGCTCGTGGTCGGGTCATAAGAAATGCCCAGCCTTTGGCTGGGCACTGATATATTTGGGTTTTGCGGGCTGGAGGGGACACTGTTCGAACATTTTTGTTAAAGACTTATTGGAAATCAATAACTTAATAAGTATACTCAATCATTAGTGACCGCGTCTATCGTCTAAGATTTAAGACAATTGCACCTGACTTTAACTACACTTCAGGATGAACTACAAGAAGCGATTCCGAAATTGTTCTGAATATGGACACTATGGCTATTCCAACAGACCAGTTGACACAAATAAAGCCCATCTGACCATAGGGGGAAGCGTCGTCAACGGTCAATGAAAAAAACGAATTATAAATTGGGTGTTTTCCCCGTTGTTTAATGCAAGGCATTGGAATAACTTTCTCTCGAAATTAAATTTCATACTCGATCATAGCTTGAGATTAGAATCTCATTTAACCGCTCTATTGAAAATCAATAACTTATATTCAACACTAGTTGTAGCGTTAAAGTAAACATAATCGTTATGCCTAAAAAAGTAAAATTGTGGCAATGCCTGCAATTGGTATATGCCATTGCCTCTTTGATGTCCCTTAATAGTTGTGCATTATTGTTGGAAACTAAAGTCAATAAAAAATTCCCGAAGGTTTCGCCGGAGGCCCGAAAGGTTCAAAATGTTGTAGCGTCATCCTTCGCGATCAGCCAGATCGATACAGCATGCGTGGGTGTCAACCTACCATCAGTCATGTTGATTGAAGCGCTGACCAAAGAGATTAAGGCGCAACGAACATCCAGCATTCCAGATGCAGATAGCGTTGTATTGGACACTAGCACCGTCAATGTCTCCTTTTCAAACCAGGAAATTCAGGTAGAGAGCGATGCAACAGTATATATCTCGGCAAATTCCCCTTTAAAATTGCTAAAAAGCTTTAAGTTCCATATAAAAGGATTTGTTTCACCGTATTTCGTCGATGCTGAACAGTCATTGAATACGACGTTACATCTTAATCCCAACGTAGAAGAACTGAAGATTTCAAAGATTAAATTCAGAAACTTCTTTCTGAATGCCTTAAATCCTATCGTACAATACATCGTGGATGATTTTTCAAAGCGATTTATAGAAAACATCAACGGTCTTATGCCGGACCTCCAAGCCAAACTGAACATGTCGTTGCTGTTGCAAACAAAATACTCTGAACTGATCAGTAGTGCACCTGAAATTCAGGTAGTAAATGATGCGTCTATCGTAATAAACAAAAAGTTAGGCAATAAGGCTGTCTTGATCCAGCCGTCGGGGTTAAAAATGATTTCGGATATCAAGGATGTCCCACCGACTACCATTAAGGCGAGGCCTGTCACGGGTATCGCCAAAACGGAGATGGTCAGGAATGTTATTTCAAAACATGCAAACAGTCAGGCTAAATGGACAACCAGCACTAGCGAAAAGGATATTAGTCGAAGTGATTTCAATAGCTTATTTGCCCAGTACTCAACAGATTTTTATAAGACCTGGGACCTCTCCCTGGATTCCATGGAACTGGTGGACAATAATCACATAAATACGCAGGTGAGCCAGAAATTCATTGTGTCTTTTTCCAACCAATTACTCAACCAGCCAAATTTTTCTTTCCGGCTGACGCCAGTGAGTCTGCCTCCGATCCATATTGACAAAACAAGACTCGAATTGATGGAAAAACCAACATGGGATTGCAATCAAATCGCGTTTCATTGTGATCTCAATGATTGTAATAACGTATTTCATAATTGCGGTAGTTGCAAATGGTATGATGTTCCTTGTCATATTGGATGGACAGCTTGCCAGATAGCCAATGGGGTAGCCTATGCCGGATGCCAGTCACTGAATGCTGTAAAGCTCGGCGCCTGTACTGTGAGCTTCGTGGCTCAAAAGGCTTATTGCTTTGCCAAATACGCAGTTCTATATGCCACACATGATTTGATCACCATAGGTGACATAGAGGGAGATTTTAATTTGTCGGTATCCGGGCAAGGAACTCTAGGCATGTTCTCCTTTTCCAACGATCTAAGCACTTTCAATCTAAACACATCCCAAATTATTGGAAGGGGAACTGTCTCAGGAAATATTAACTACTCTAAAGATTGGGAAACAGCCCTGACAAGCGTACTACAATGTAATTGCCTTGGCGTTTACCTACCGATTCCTATTGGATGCAATTTTCCGATCAGTCCGATAACTGGAGATTTCGCCTTCCCTGAATCAATTTCGGGAAACATTCAAAAAGCACAAGATGCTGCCAATAATAGGGCGAGGGCCATCATCACATCCAATTCAATACCCATTCAGATACAGTTTAAAGACCAAACACCTTTTGAAGCACTCTTTTCAAATGCAGGCTTAACTATCAGGTGCCAGGCTCTATTTTTTGGCACCGCATTATGGGGCATCGCCGGTAACTTCTTTAAATTTAATGACAATCTCCAGCAAAAATACGACGCTATTTTCAAAGGAACATACACTTATCAGTTGAGCCCGAAGACTTTTTCATTCGATTTAAGTCCTATAACACTGGACGTTCCTCATCTCTCCCATCCGGTCGTTCTCAATTCTTCCTGGACCAATAAAAGCATAACCTACAAAGAATAACTTATGATAACCATTCGCAATTCATTCGGAGCGGTCATATTTCTATTTATCCTTAATTCTTATTCTCTTGGTCAGGTGACGTGTAGTTCACCGATTACAGATCTAAGAAAGGCTGTCAGAGATAGTATTGGACAGAATAATAAAAACGGAGCTCTTGTTTTGGGAAGATGCCTTGTAGAGCGTGAACCAGGTCTGGATTCCAACTATATTCTTCTCTCCATTGCATATTTATGCGACTCCATACGGGAAAGAAATTCACACGCGGACACCCTGGCCGCCATTCAAAATTTTGAACAATCCCTTTCTATAAATAATAATTACTTCATTCTAAATGGATTAGGGAAAATATTCTTTGATTTTGGCCGCTATCCTTACGACTCCGCAATTTTCTACTATACACACTCGGTACGCACCAATAATAGTCAAGACATAGGGTATGAAGGATTATCCAGGACATACGAATCTATCGGCGATACCTCTTACAAAACATGCAGTGACCTAATTTCTATATTTGATTCGATCTCTGTCAGGGAAGAATTGAAAAGGAGACAGATTCTCTTTAAAGATGCCGACCTTATTCATCAGGATCTACTCAAAGCCCGAGCATCTTTTAATGAGCATGTCAATAAGCTTTCTTCCTACTATGATAGTGCTATCATTGCAATGGACAGTTGTATTGCCAGGAAACCCGGGGATATAACTTATCGACGCCGGAGAGTTGCCCTAATTCTTAAGATCAATGAGTTCAAAACGACGCAGGATTATTCCCCTTCCATAGCCGATTTGCGTGTCATTGCGACACAGACTGATCCCGAACTGGCCGCCAACGCTGACTATTTTTTAGGCTCCATTTTTGAAAAGGAAAAAAAATACGATAGCGCCATTGCCAACTATCGCAAGGCCGTGACTGTTGATAAAGATAAAACGATTTACTGGGAAGCTTTACTTAAGTCGGTGAAAACCAGATGTAAGATAGATAAAATATGTAGCCCGGAAGACGAAGAGTATGCATTGTCCAATTTAATACGCTTAGATCCCAAACAAGCCGCCTACTATTTCCGGCTGGGATATTTATACGATAGCTTAGGATTTAGCGCAAAAAAGATAGCCTTATACAAAAATGCAGCCTATCAAATGGGCAGTGCGCAAGACTATTTTTCCGAGTGGCTGCAAAACTACACCGCTATTAAACCAGAAATAGATTCTTTAGAAAATTATTTATCCAGCTATCCGATAAACAGGAAAAAGTATGAGCCACTACCTGCTAATTATTTTCAGGCCTTACATATCTTAGGTGTAGACTATTTCAAAATAGATAATTTCATAAAATCGGGATACATTATTGAAAGGTTGATCACTTTTTTTCCAAAGGACGACTCCTTAAAAGTAATATTGGCCAGCATCTACTTACGCAAGGACCTTATGCGGAATAGTCTGAAAATGGCGAGAAAGGCCAAAAGACAGGGGAAGACTTTTTTAGAATATAAGGTACTTGCCTATAATCTCGAGAGCAAAAAGTCCAATATGCGATCAAGATGGAGATATAAGAAGGCTATAAAAAGAATTAATTCACTTATCGCACAAGGTCAGAGTGAAAATTATTCTGCAGATTCCGGAACAACTGTTGAAGATCTCCAGGAGCAAAAACGCAAGATATACCAACAAATTTCAGAAAACTTCTATCGTAGGGGTAAATACAGGCGCGGAAAGAAATTTTGTGATCTCGCCAATCAATAGAAGTAAATATCGATTATTGTAACTCCCATTGAAATAATAAAGCAGAAACTCCTCAATGCCCATTTTGCCCTTCCGGCACTCGAAGAAAAGATTTCGAACACGGGTGAGATCATAAGGAATCTATTGCACCTTCACGAAACTCGCCTCCCTGTGCGACTCCAGCTCCATCTACCTAAAAGAAGAGCTGCAAAAATTTATCTTTCCTGCAGGAATTTTCTATGACAAGTAAAACGATGTATTTCGAACCAAGAGGACAAATGTCTACTTCCGGGCAATGGAAGACTAGAGGCGCGCTCGGGGCGGAAATGAAAATAAGGGAGTTTATTAATTAATCAGTTTAATCTCCCCAATTGCCATCCTTCCACGCATCGCTTTAGTTTAATACATTTTTCATCATTCGGTAACGGATCATTGGAAAGTTCTGGATACTGCCAGACTTTGGTCTCCACTTGGTTTTCAAAATTAGATAGAGAGAATCAAGTTTTTCTTCAATTCCTGAAACCGATTTAAACATATTCGAGAAAGTAAAGTGAAAGCAGCTGCCCTGCTTATTACGCATACGTAGGCAAGGGTCTTGAGTTCAAACATGATTTTTGAAAATTATCGGATCGACGGCTGGTTTTAATGAATGGAGATGTATTTCAACGCCTCTTAGGGGATATGACATAATTGGGTGGAATTGGCTTAAATATTTTATTATTTTTTTGTTCTTCATATGTTGATCTTTGGAAATCTCTTAATTTTTTTATGTCGATGTCGCCCACGATTAAGGATACATTTTCCCCACCTTTTATTTTTATATAGTCTCTTATTATTGAACTTGCAGGAAGCGTAATTCTACTATCTCCGAAATTTGCTGAATTTACCTGAATCATATAGGCGTGTATGTCTCTTGCATAACTTTCATTAATATTCGAAAAATAAATAGTGTCTTGATTGTATTCTACTGTAAACATTGCATCCACCTTACCCCTAAAATAAGAGCGCTTCTCAATGTCGGAAAGCTCAAAGCAGTTAAAAACTGAAAAATAGATCCCGCGCCAATTATATAATCTCAATAAGTCTTTATGGCTAGGTTCATTGAGTTTTAACTTCTGTATTTCTTCCTTTTCTTTAGGAGAGTAATCTATTTTTAAACGCAGATCAACGAGCGCGTTCGTGTACCAACCATCTTTAAAGGGAAGAATCGTACAAACGTAGTTTGAAGCAACATGATTATAGATTACATGTTCCAGCCCACAGATAACAGCAATATTATTCCGTTTTGAGAACTCGCTTAGCTTATTCAGCCAGGCAAAAGGAATAGATACTTCGGGGAAAATGACTAGGTTTACACGGTCCTCGATGCAGGAATTCAAGACTTTGTTTAGTGATTTCAGTCGGCTCAGCGATAGATCTACTTTCCCGTTCAAATTATCAAGAATGGTTTGATGCCCCAACTTGAAATTGGCCAGCCCAATTCTTAAAGTTTCAAGCAGACTTGAGGCCCCAGCCGAAACTTCGATATGCTTGCCTCTCGTTTCAACATTTAAATTAAAAAAACCGTCGTCGACTCGGACTTCAAGGTTGTTCAATTTATTATATAAATCTTTATTCAAGGGAAATGTATTGAGAGTCTGCTTTTCTCCAGGTCGATCATTGCCCAAATTAGCCTTCATGAATGAAAAGGTTTGTACTTCGTGGAAATTTATATATCGAGGTGATAGTTCTAGTTTTCTTTGATTGATGCTAAAGTTTGTATGTTGATGAATTGTCTTATCTGTAAAACAATAAGATTTCTGCTGAATACAGTAATTCAACAAAGGGTAAGCGACCATGGAGTGATTAAACAGGTTTGCCTGAACTATATCGAATGCAGCTGCTTTGACTTTGGAAACACTTAGCTCTTTTAGTTTATTCCCAACTTCCTTGTTTGTTTTTATGCGTTTTATTTTATTCATGATCGGGTACTCTAGTAAACCTATGTTCAAAGCGAAAGCGACAGAAAGGCTATTGGTCAGCTGAGAAACTAATGTTTGCTGTAACTGGCCCCTATATTTCAGACAAGCTTTATTTGGCCGCTTACTTATCTTTACTTGGACCTTCGATATCTCTCCAAGAATATGCGTAAATAATTTTATCAGACCAGTGACATCTCTAATTAATACAAAATAGATAAAGCTCCTTTCCCATAGATTGTTTAACTCAATACTCCTTTTCCCGCGAAAAAAATCGATTATTTTTTCGGAGACTTGTGATAATTCCGCTGCCGGATTACCATTTATATATTTGGCGACGGCAATTATCCTTGAAAGCTGCTTGGATGCCGCAAATTTATTGGGAGAAAATCCATCTACTGATCTTAATTTGTTGATAGTATCGGAATAATTTATTGTATACAAACTCTCCTCAAACGGATCATTTAACTCTTCTTCATCCAATTGGAGTCTGAATTCGCTGCTATGGCGCCTAATTTCATTTTCAAATTCTTTTATCAGGCTTATGTCATCGGAAGATTTAAAATAGTACAACCTGACTTTTGATAATTGAAATAAAAGATCATTATTTCTTATGTGTATCCGGAAGGAAGATGGGTCCTTTTCGTTCCTAGCTATATATGCAGTACTTCGTCCCCTTCTTTTTGCAATATTTTGATCTATAAAATCATGTACAATTTTGTGATTTGATTCATTGATTTTGGGGTTTCTGAAAACGAATATAATATCGTCAACATAACGGCCATAAAATGCCGGAGAAATTTTTGGGATTATATTGCTGTCAAGCTCGCTCAAATAAACGTTCGCCAGTACGTTAGACGAAATAAGTCCGATGGGCAAAATACGTCGGATGGGAGACTCTAAAATGGAATCTGCCTTAAGACGCTTCAGATAGGAATTATGAATATTCTTTAAAATATTATTCAGCCATTTGTATTGTTTTGAAACGCTAAACGCGTCAAGATCCATGTCGATCGAATGGTAATAACTTTTTATATCTAGGTTTAAGATCGCCACATCCTGGCCTTCATTATGAATCTCTTTTGCAGTCTTAATAGCAGTATCTCGCCATTTATTATAACTTACATAGTATCTCTTAAACAATTTTAGCCTATCTGTTTTGCGATACTTCTTTAAATCATATAGGCGATTTGCGTAACATGAAGATGGTAGCGCTTTCTCATAAATTGCCCCGATCTTTACGACCCAGTATGTGGCAATTATATGGAGATCGATGTCGCATTTAATAAAGGGCATTAAATTCTTTAAATCACCTATGCTATATTCGGGAAGAACATTTTCGTTGGAAAAGTAATTGCCGGAGTTGTTATCATACTCTTTGCTATCAAGTTTCTTAGGCATCAAATGGTAAGAGATGCGGTTTATTTTCCCGCTAATGATAAGCGACCTTTTCCCCTCTTCTATTTTTATTAACTCAGCGTGTAGACTTCGAATATTTTTGTCGAAGTTTTTTTCATAAGCAGCCAGGTCTAATTTTAAGGCTATGGAGAAGTTTTCGTGATAGACATAGGATTTAAATTTTAAGTAGGCATCGATCAGGTCTTCATTTAATGTTTTTTGAAAAACGTTAACCATGATAGGGGGTTTCATTTCTTTCTTTTAGATGAACTCTTGTGCGTTTGGATAATAAGAATTTTTGAAGAAACCAAGATAACACGCCTTTTGTTAACACGCAAGCGTGAAAAACACCTTTTTCGTATTCGGCTTAATGGAATGGCCAATTTGTAAGGCCAAGAAAGACGTTCGCAGTAGATTAAAGGAGATTTTCTAAGGTTTACAAGAAAAGGTGTTTTAACGGTGGAATATCACATAAAACCGCGCTAATGGTGTTCTATTTTATTAATGTAGATGTCTCCCAATAACATTACGGAAAAGACGGTTTATGTTTGGATTGATTATTTCCGAAGAAACTCAAATTCCCTTTTAAACGGGAATGGCAATTAATATATTTGACAATCAATATGTTATGCACTTTCTTCTCTCCGCTTTGGAGTGTTGTATTAGCAGTAGCACTTGCCTGGTCCATCAAAAGATGCAGAAATCCATACCCTTTAAAATGGGTGTTTTCACTGTGCTATTCTTCCATCCATATCTTATCTTGCTTCAGTAAATTCTTTAACCCCATAACTATGTCCTCTGGATTCGAACGACCCATAACCGTTGCTGATGCCATTCAGAAAATTGACCATCGCAAATACCTGCTCCCCGCCCTGCAGCGTAAATTTGTTTGGAAATGCTGGCAGATTGAAATATTGTTTGACAGCCTCCTGAGAGGATATCCCATAAATTCATTTATGTTCTGGGAGGTCAACGACCCAACTATTAAGACTTCCGTACGGTTTTATGAATTTCTAAAATTCTTCCGCCAGCGGTACAATGAGGATAATCCCTATTTTAATACTTTAGGGCACTCGGATTTTTATGCCGTGATTGACGGCCAGCAACGGCTGACTAGTATTTACATTGGCCTCAAAGGCAGCTACGCGTATAAAGTGGAGAGAAAGCATTGGTATAATACGGAAGAGGCGTTGCCCACGAGGTTTCTGTACCTGAATCTAAAAAAATCCTTGCCGCAGGAGAATGAAAGAAACATGCAATATGATTTCTCCTTTCTTACCCCCAATGAGGCCACTGAATATAATATCGACGAACCTGATGAATACGACTATTTCAAAGTTGAAGAAATTCTAAAAATGCCCAGGGCTGCCGATGTGAGCGCGTTTATTTTCAGCCGAAACTACCATGAGTCTCCATTTGCCCTTCAAACGTTGAACGAACTCCGCGACGTCATTTTTGAAAAGCCGCTTATCAACTACTATCTTGAAAAAAATCAGGACATTGACATGGTTCTCGACGTGTTTATCCGAACAAACAGTGGTGGTATCCCTTTGTCCTTCTCCGACCTGCTTATGTCCATCGTGACCGCCAGTTGGGAACACCTCGACGCCCGGCAGGAAGTGCAAAACATCGTAACCCTGGTTTTCAATATCCAGGATAAAGAATTTGATATCAGCAAGGACTTTATCTTGAAAACCTGTCTGGTCCTGCTGAGCGATGACATTAAATTTAAAGCGCAGACCTTCAACTCAGCTACCATACAATCATTTGAGAAGAATTGGACGACAATTAAGAAAGCGATCATGACCAGCTTCCAGCTTATAGCAGGCTTTGGCCTCAACAACCATTCTTTAAGAGCGAAAAATGCTGTTATCCCAATTATTTATTTCATCTATAAGAAGGGCATTGCCGATGATATCCTAAACCCTTTACGATATAAAGAGGACAAGATATTGATACAGAAATGGCTCAATTTGTCCCTTTTGAAGAGGGTCTTCGGTGGACAGTCCGATTCCACGCTTATCCGTTTGAGAAAAGCCATCAAAGAATCCCTGGACAAATGGGAAAGAGCAGGCAATATCAAAGCAACACCCTTCCCGCTTGATGAAATCCGGGATGAATTCAAGGGCGATCCAGCTAGAACTCTCTCTATGGACGATACTTTCATCGAAGAACTCCTTCTGACACAAAAAGACGATCAAAATTGTTTTCCGATCTTATCTTTACTATATCCCAATATCAATTTCTATGACCAGGATTTTCATAAAGATCATTTACATCCCGCTAACTATTTCTATGATGAACTATTCAAGAACGATATTCCTGAAACAGAATGGCCGTTCTTTAGAGATTCTGCGAATTGGAACAGCATATTGAACCTTCAACTCTTGAACAGCCACCTCAACGGTTCAAAGAATTCGACCCCACTAGAGCAGTGGATAACCGAGAATAATGTTGACCTAGACACACAAATCATACCAAGGGAATGCGACCTGCATTCCAAGAATTTTAAAATATTTATCGAAAAGCGAAAAAAAATGCTGATAGACCGGATTAAAAAATTGATATAGATTAATGACCATCAATAATTATACAAATGTAACCCGATACCCATGTTTTTAAAATGAACTCTTAAGTGCTGCTCTTCCTTTTGCAGTTACAAAATATATTTCATTGCCATGTAAAGTTTTTATTGCGACATAGCTGTTTTTTACCAAAAAATCTAATTCGGCTAAAATATTAACCTTTAATGAAAGTATAATCTCCTTTTTTGTCAATGGCTCCTCCATTATTTTCTCTAAAATCTGTTGATGCAAATTCGATAAAGGAGTTGTCTCAATACCTTCATCATATCCTGTGTTTTCAAAAGGAGTATCGGGATGTATGCGCAAGACAACCAAAAAATGTGATCTCTCGGGGTCTGTAGATAGAATTAGCTTAGGTGATCCATTCACTTCCAGGGCATTTACAATTGTAGGAATCCCAGTAGCGTATTTTTCCGCCAACCGAATATTCTTTAGCCAATCGCCAAGCTTTAAATTTCTATAATTCCGTGCAGTAATTTTCAACTGAACCAAAGCGTTTTCATCTATTGGCGGCAAAGGTCCAGGATAGCTTAATATTTCAATTCTCCTATCACTTCCTACTCTATATATTCTTATTTCATTAGGTGTGGGATTGCTGTAGCTTCTGTGGTATAATGCGTTAACTACGACCTCTTCTAATGCTTGATAAGGGTAATTAAAGAAGCGTTTTGATTCAGCCCTTGTTGTCTCTTTTCTGACAAATTCTTTAATAACATTACTGTTAAGATACTCCATTATTTGTCTTATTTGAATATAGACAGGTCCTTGAAACCTTTTTTCAGAGTATTTTGTTCCAGCCTCATCTTCAAATTCAACAATATTGGTGGCACACCCTTCGAAGTATTTTTCAGGGCTTTTACAAAACATAAGCAATCCCACATTCAAGGGCCGTATATTTTCTGCAGTGCCACGAGCAATCTGCATTTTAATTGCTATCTCTGATAATGGCAGTTTAAACGTTTCTTCGTAAAGATTACTTTTGATCTCCTGCAAATAGGCTTGAATTAGGCCTAAGTCCAACTCCTCAATTTGAGCTTTAGTATTTACCCGATCATCGAAGTGTTTATATGCTGCGAGTTCTCTTAACTGATCCTCCAAGATAGGGTTTGCTGGAATAGTTACCGAAGATGGTCGAACATATATTCGAAGATGCCCCTTTGATCCTAAGGTACTTGGGGCTTTATAAGGGCGTTCTTCTCCCGCATTGACCCAAATGACAATTATGTGCTTTTCTTGATAGATGACAGGCTCGATAACCGGGAATATATTTGGATGAATTTTAAAGCATAGCTCCAAAAATTCCTTTTGAATTTTATCAATCTGGTTTGCTTGCAGGCCACAAGGAGGTAGAATAGGAGTACCATCAAGCTCTTCGATTCCAATTATCAAATAGCCGCTGCCATATTCATTTATATCATTAGCACAGGCACATACCGTGTGTATCACCTCCTCTGGATTCCATCCTTTCTTGAACTCAATCCTAGTGGATTCAACTGTCCTTGCAGTTATTAAATCTTCAATATTTATAGGTAAAGCCATTTCTATTAATTAGGATAATTTCTATAAATTATATTATCAATCATACATCCACCTTTGGAATAAAGAGGATGTTTCTTTACTGCGGTAGGGTCATTTACATCCGGATTATACGTTCGTTTTCCCCACTGTTTAAAAAAGAAAGGGATATTTGCAGAGTGACATTTCATCTTGATTGACAAAACCCAATCTTTTTCCATTTTTCTTGCCTTCCCACCGGTTTCACCGCCTACTAAAACCCAGTCAATTCCGTCCAAATTGATGTTTCCGATTTCACCAAGTAATGGTTCAAAAGAAACAAATTTAATTCTGGCGGAAGTATTCCTGAGTTCATCTATGCGTCCGACGAAATCATTATGTTCAACAGAAACACCCAGCCAAATATTGTCAGACCATTTGACATATGATTGCAAAGATTTTATCCTCTCAATACGCTTGGTCAATATCTGAAATGTATGGTTGGGTAAATCGTTCATTGTATTAAAAACCATTCCTATGTAACTATCGTCCACCTTTTCGTGAAACAAATCACTCATAGAATTAACGAAAATAAGTGATGGCGTCTTCCACTTTTTCGGTTCATTTAATCGCTCTGGAGCCATTGTTAAACTAAAACCATTCCGGTATTGGCTAATTCCTCTTTTATTTTGCATTTTTGCCCATCTTTCTGCATAGCAATTTTTGCATCCACTAGAAATTTTTGTACACCCTGTTGTGGGATTCCATGTTACTTCCGTCCACTCAATATGAGACCTGTTCATGGTCATTTAGTATTAGAAAGTTCATTTATACAATCAGATGTCGCAGCAGGTTTCGATATCTTATAATACCTTCTTAGCATTCCATGAAATTTTCCTCCAAGCCACGTTTCTTCTCCTAAAGTTAGCCAAAAAGAATCAGCCGTTTCATTGTGAGCTCTTAAACCCGCTATTTTTACCGCTTTATCTAATTCATTGCCCATTTCATCAACATTCATCGGCAGAGGGTTTTTACCAATATCTCTATGCATAAAAAGTCTTCTCAATACATCCTCTCTTTTAAATCGCATAGAATGGAATTCACCATGTGTTATAACCAAGTGTCGAGGTTTAAGTAATATAAGTAAGGTAGGTAAGATGGGTAATGTTGACCCACAAGTGTCTAGATCAATCAAGTCAATGCGCAGTTTATTCACATTAAGGTCGGCTGCTGCATCTATTGCATCGCCTGGGAAAAAAAGGATTTTTTTACTGCCCTTTTTAAATAATTTCCACAAACTATTTCCTGTATCAATCCTGCTAAATCCAAAGCTTTTTGCTGTTTTATCAAATTGTCTAAATTTTGACTTCATTTTTTCGGAGGCATAAACGATATCAGCAACCTCTATCCATTTAAATGTTTGGTGACCAGCTCCCGCATAAGCCTCGAATACAGCCTTCGGCTTCTTCTTCGAAGCTATTCTTAGTGTAAAGTCCTCTTTGTCATTTCTATAAGATTCACCGAATAGATCATATTTAATCCGCAATTTTCGCACCTTGCTCCTGATACTGGGTAAAGTTCGTGTGGGAAAAATTTCCTTAAGTTGCCTTGCATCGAATGATTCCCTTTTTAAATAGAGCAAAAGTTTTTTTTCATCTTCTTCACTCCAAATAGAGGGTGGATTATTGGCCTTTCTTCGTTCAAGCTTCATAATCGTTCACTTTTTGCTTTTGTTCTTAAGATGATTTCTAAAGGGCTCCATAGGCTCGTGTGGTAAAGGCGGAGCAACGCTATGAACCCTTATCCAATCAGGAGTTCCGTTAAAGGGGCTTTGAATCCAAAATTGCCCTTGGCCAAAGCTGTTTGCTATAAACT
>Ga0105239_10003129_pt1 | contig 20544 bp, 11 predicted proteins | sample KBSC44metaG_FD_92761 | JGI IMG/M metagenome (GOLD analysis project Ga0105239, IMG submission 92761) | Corn rhizosphere microbial communities from Kellogg Biological Station, Michigan, USA - KBS C4-4 metaG | ecosystem: Host-associated > Plants > Roots > Rhizosphere > Soil | place: Michigan, USA... | reverse complement strand
TACTCCGTCGATGGACACAGTATATACGCCGGCACACCTACAAGGTTTTCGCCCCATGTCGAATATCTTGGCAGGACAAGACTGCGGCGTTCGATGATCCTCGACGGCGCGGTCGCTTCCTGCGTTTCAGTACAAGCGCAGCCCTGCTTAGTGATTAGTTTGTCACAAGCTCCACACAACCTGCCCAATCGCACCGCAGAACCCTTTTTGGAATTAGAATGATTGTCTTCGCAGGTTATTCCTTCTAGCCTGCATCAGAGAGTTAGGCCTCACATTACCCGTTCTCGTCGAACGGGAACGGCTCTGTGTCGTGGACGAGATTCGACCACTTGGCCCTTAAGCAGCGAAACCATCACAGCCACCTCCAGGTGCGAGATGCGTGAACCTTGACAACTGATTCTGGCCATCTACGCTCGATGCATCGCCAGTCTTGCAGACAGGTCATCTGCTCTATACAGGTGCAAACCACGAATTCGTAACATGGGGAAGATCAATTCAGCATATTCCATCAGCACGTGGCATGCACCTAACCACGCCTGACCTGTTCCAATGACTTTTGAGAAGCATCAAAAAGTGTGAGAGATACTTCGCGAATGAGTTCGCAGGAAGAGGTCCCGGATAACGGTTATCGAGATAGTAAAAACTTCTAGAGGACTAGTGGGTACATCTTGTTGCACTTTCTTCGTAAATTGTCCGGGAGATAGTAGCCTGATATGCCTTTGAAACACCAGTCCACTCTCTCACTATCAAGAAAAGCAGAATTCTCGCGATCGATTGCACAGCGTGTGCAGTTCATTCCGCCCCGCTGACTTTTCAAGTAGCATCTGACCTTACGAGCTCAATATTCGCAGCGGATAATGTGCGATCAGTTGCTGTCCAAAGAAAGGCTTCGGCGGTCCGCAGAACTAAGCTTCAAAACCTAGGTGAAGCAAGCTCTCGGCGATATTGCGAGATTACGGACGTGAAGAATGTGCAAGGTGGGTTCTGTCGTCATACCGACAATTATAAACTGATTAAAGTCTTCTATAAAGCAAGTAGTTGGGGGAATATTATTCAGCTAGCGTAATGCCCTTAGTGGGAGGGAGCGTTATCCACTGTCTTTTATATAGATTTAAAGGAGGTTATGGATCTTAATTGGATTAATTAATTGATTGTTGTAAGTATTATTTCCAGTAGTAGAAGTTGTCTACTATATAGATATACGGTAGAATGATTAGAGGTCATTCTACCTCATTCCATCAGGTTCAGCTGAACCTCTGTCCCTTGCACAGCTGAACTTGTACGAACAGACCACTAAGCGTCCATTATCTTCATCATTCGCCCTCAGGCTCAGTATACCTCGCTATACTGAAGATTGCATTTTGCTTCGGCCTCATCAAAACCTTCCTAAAAACCCTTTATTATTCGTTAGGGAAAAAAGTGGAAAGAGTGCGTCAGCTTGTATGTAACTTGACCTTCTTTCACGTTCCCCATCCCTAGTTGTTCTAGAAAGACCTTAAACTGGGATAAGGTAAGGGGCTTTGTGAGCCCGTCAGCCGTTTCTTCCTGTGTAGGAATATAACCTATTTGAATATTTCCTGTTTCTAAGACCGCTCTCTGGTAGTGCAGTTTAACGTTAAAGTGCTTCGTGCGCTTATGAAATTCAGAATTTTGTGATAGGGCAGTGGCTGACTGATTATATACATGAATATGTGTCGTAGGAGTGGTGTGAAGGTTGGTTTCCTTGAGGCTGCTGTGCAACCATTGTAGTTGCAGTATCGTATTGTATTATCTAATATATTGAGCGTGAGTGGTAGAGGTGGCAATTTCCCCCTGACGCTTCGATGACCAGGAGATTTGTCGGCCTGCTATTAGTTGGAACACATACCCCGACGTGGAATAAGCCCCGTCGGTCACCACAGAGCCTCCGAAGTCCCCATCCGTATATTCAATAAGGCTTCCAGATGAATAGGTGATTCCTCGTCGGGTTGAGGATTTGAGATATCGTAGGAGGCGCTGCAGGGCTGACTCGTGAAGCCGTTGTGGTTTGGTGGTGCACCGGCTAAGAATCCAGAGTGCGAATGCGATGTCAGGTCTGGTGGCAACCATTAAAAACACCAGTGCCCCAATCCCGGATTGGAATTGAGCGGCTGATCATTCGTCGAGAAGCTCGCCAGCTGAGTCGGCATTTAAATTGATGTTCGTAGCCATAGACGTAGACTTTTCCTTGAAATTTTCCTTGTAGAATTTCGCAAGGACTTTCTGAATGTATCCGGCTTGGTGGAGTGAGATTGATCGATCACTCTGCTGAATAAACTCAATACCCAGGAATTTCTTAGGAAATCCAAGATTCCGAAATTTGAATAGATCATTTAGAGTTCGAATATCTGAGATACCGTCTCATTTTGAGGGAGGTCTACGAGCAATTCAAGCGATGACTCGAGACATGGGCGACGCATATATTCATCAGGAAGTGGTCGACGAGCACGACAGGGCGATGGTGTACAGACCCTCAAGGCAACGCCCAGATGCAGAATTACGCGAACTATCTCAACTCACCTTACGGACAACAATATCCTATGTACCAGCACCGTCAGTACTAGTAATTGGAGAGTTCAACAACTTTCGAAATATCGATTCTGGTCGACGAAATCTCTAAATTGAAGGGGAAGCATCCGTATCGCGTAACACCATCGAGGCGTTATTGGACGAAGAGTACATGAGAGATGGTTTTTCATACCGGGAAGCTGGAGATTTGAATACCTACACAACAGGGTGGCTAGGCAACCAGCATGTGGTTCTGGCGTCTTTGCAAACTATAAAGGTATGCAGCATCTAATACCTCGATATGACCGCCGTTACAAGCACTGTTTAGGTGGTGGTCCTTTCCAATTTGTTCAAGTGCTTTCCGCATCATCCAGAGAGCTCTAAGTTTTCAAGGAAGGTGGCTAATTGCAGCCAGCATTCTAACTAAGACCCAACATCAAAGCCAAGTACAACACATACTTGTGGTTACCGGTTCACAATTTTTCCGTGCAACACTCAGTCTAAGTCCCCCAATGTTTCCTGTACCACGGAACCGAGAGATATAGAAGACAGTCAAGCTGAAGCAAAGGAATTAATAAATTAGTGATCACCAATAAGATATCATGCTACCCATCAGTGTGTAGCTGTAGGGTCCTTCGTCCTATCATCCTCGACAGTGGCAGTGATATTTGAGCTTTTCGTTCTTTTCAGCTCACAATGGTGCTCAGTTTGGGGACTCGACGACATCCCCGAGCTCTTGCTCATTTGGTGGTGTTGTGGAGAATAGAGCTTCACGAGGCTCTGGGAAGGAGAAGGCTGACAGAACGACAATTTTTGGAATGGGGTATACTATTCGCGTATTCGTAGAGCCCGTAAGTGGTAAGAAACATGCCAAAAGAGTGACCATGTCGTGAAGCGGGAATTGGAACGGGGACACTGAGCTATCAATCGAGCGCTCATCCATAGCTTGGGCGTGTTGTGCTAATTTGGATATGGTTGATCGTTGAACTTTCAATTAGTTAAATCCTGCTGAGAGTAATGCCCAATTCTTGTGAGCATCCTTTCTTTCCCTGGAGTGGAATGTCGGGAATGTCGAATCCAGTGCTAGGAATGATCTCACATGACATCTTATCTATTGCTCTTCGAGGAATCAAAACAGTCGACTCAAAACCACTCGTGCTGAAGAGAGAGGGAGGTCCCCTGTCACTGTCTATTCCGGAATTGAAGTTGTATTGGAAGACTATCCCCAGGCCTCGGATCGTGGTGGAAAACAAAGCGTGGCCATTTCCCTCGGCTTGCATGACTCCACCGATAGCATCAAAGTTTTCCGACCGCATACCCAGCCTCAACGCCAGGATAATAATCGTCCCGAGCCTCGAAGACGCCATAGGTCTAGTGGTATCTGGAGGTAGAAGATCCCAGGTACGCTCTTGACAGATAACCCCAATCGTTGTTCCAAGTCCAACAACACGATTACGATCCTTGGGAGAAAGAAGGTATGGTTGGTAGGCCTGATACCACCGTTTCTGAAGTTGATTGAATTGCCGAAGGAAGAGGATCCAAGTTACCATGTCCCCGAGGATTTGATGTCCTGAATCGTCCCGATTCTGGGTGACCGCCTCACGAAGCTCCGTGGGTTGGTTGGAGCCACATAGGTCAACTACTTGCGTGCCTTTGTAGTTAAGGGTTTTCGAATCATGCACGCCTGGGTGATTTATCAGGCTTTGCCGACCAATGAGAACAATATCAGGAGTTGTGAACTTCGTTTCGAACCGGAACTGACTCCAGTGCCAAACGCGGCGGGTTCGCTTCGACCATGGTCCTATAACTGATGCCTGGTATCGGCGGTAACCATCGGCCGTGCTGAAAGCCTGCTGTAACAACTGCCCAAGAGCAATGAGTAAGGCTGAAAGATCAATGATCAATGCAGCAAGAGCGATGTCGGCTTCGTTGGCCATTGTGTCAATAATCAAGCTACCGGTTGTCACTGGTTCCGTTGTAACACGATTCGCATAATTCACAATGAAGCATGTTGGTCGAAAGAACATCAGGACGGAGAGGATGTCGTCGACATCTCGGAGCGGTTAGCGAAAGTACGCTTCACCGGTGATTGTTGGTAAGAACGTGCCCGACTGGTGTAAATTCGGGCAAACGAGGCTGAGCGTCTTTAGCCTTGCGGTGCTTGCCCGATATTTCATGAAATAAAACAACTGCTAGGGATTAAGGAAGGCGATGGACTCAGTTAAGCAATGGTTTGGCAGACAAGGGTTTGTAAATGCAAGAGGACGGCGCATTAAATTTACTCGGCACAAAGTGGCATCTTGCTTACTTATCACTGCCATTCTCCCTGTCCCTGGCGTTTCATAATCGACAGTCAAAGTGATGATTGTAGTTCTGTTCTCAACGGAAGAGGATACCCGGCTATGAGGGGCATCATCGATTTCCAGTATTTGTGTCGGCTTGCCTGTCAGCGGAAGGTACTGTACGGCAAGCATAATAGATACCAGAATACGAAGTAAGAATCTTGACCTTTCCAACGACCAGCCCCGTTTCCAGGCCTAAACACTCACTCACTCATAAGTGGTAGAGAGAAAGGGGAGCAGGGCTCCAGCCTCATGCACTGGAGCCTGGTGGCACTCGGCTCGGCTCATTCTCATGGGTCATCGCATAGTTAACAAAGCCCAGTTGAGCAGAGGCCCGTGAAGGAGCTGATTGGGCGCAGCGTTTAAGCTGACATCCCCGCTGCCGTGAACCTTGAACCGGGCGATCGTTTCTGGACCTTTGCTTGATTCGTATCGGTAGCGTCAACGTCAACTGGTCTGCCGTTCTACGTGAAAATACACTGTAGTGAATGACAACGCGGCTCTGAATCCTAATGAGTCACAAGGAATATCTTCTTTACGACCGACTGGATATCGTTTGCATTTAGATGCGAATGCAGTGACATCCAGATGTTCTATCCCCGTTACGACCGAGACGAACATCCCAAACCGAACCGTGTCGGCTTTAACCATGGCGCGGCAACCGCAGATATAAACAGCAGCTTGAGCCATGGTTCCATGAATAAATAGGACGAGAAAAACCCAAGGAAACAACAAACCTTCGACTTAAAATTCTCAGCTGCAACCATTCGGCCAGCCAGCCATCCAGCCAGCAATATATCCACAAGCGTACCCAGCATGTCGATTAAAGACGTCATCTACGCCGAAGCGGTAGCAAGCTACACGGAATCGCACCTCGTGCCCTCCCAGCCGGAGCTCGAGCACGCATACACCAACAGCACAGCGCACGGGATCCCGGAGATCGCCATCTCCCCGGCACAAGGGAAATTCCTCTCTTTGCTGACAACCATCTCCGGCGCGAAGAACGTGCTCGAACTCGGCACACTGGGCGGCTACTCGGGCATCTGGTTCTCCAAGGCGCTCAAAGCCCGCAGCAGCGGGAAGCTGACCAGCATCGAGATCGACGCCGCACGGCGCGACGTCGCGGTCCAGAACCTCGAGTTCGCGGGCGTCAAGGTCCCCGAGGAGGTCGAGATCCTTCTCGGCGCGGGCCTGGACGTGCTGCCGCGTGTCGCGAAGGAGATTGAAGCCGGGACGCGCGAGCGCTTCGATTTCGTCTTCATCGATGCCGATTGGGAGAATCAGTGGAATTACTTTGATTGGGGTGTCAAGTTGTCCAAGGGGAAAGGGGCCGTGATCTACGTGGATAATACGGTGCGCGAGTTGCTGGAGAATGGGTCGGTGGGCCCCAATAAGAAGGATCCGAATGTTGATAGTTTGGTGGAGAGGGTCGGGAAGGACGAGAGGGTCGATGCCACTGTCATTCAGACGGTCGGGAGTAAAAGCTATGATGGGTTTCTGCTGGCTGTGGTGCGGTGAACGCTAGCGTGCCAGCATGATTCTTCGAGTGAGGTAGAAGTTAAATAGTAGTATGTGTTTGTGATGGATAAAGCTTGATTGGAGGTGTCTGGCTCGAGGTTGAATTTAACTGGAAAGCAAGACTGAAAGAGAATCCCTTAGCATTATCGAATACCTGAATGATTATTTATGGATTCATATCTATCCCGCCGGAACACTTGATAGACCTTCCGTTTCCTCCGTTTCCTCCGTTTCCTCCCTCCCGCACCCCCATCCGTCCCGTACTAGCATCTCAAATAGCAATTCCGGTGTCTCTGAGTTCAGGATCATCTCGCTGTTTGAAAAGGGGCCTCTTATCCTCCCAGCGCTCAATCTCCATCCGATCACTCTTGTCCGCAACCTCGCGCAACAAAGAATCGACTATCCCACTGATCTCCGTGTCCACCTTGCCGAAACTAGTCGGCCCATGACCGCTGTGGTCACGGAGATCTTTCGCAATCCGCAACCACTCGCGCACACCTGTCCGTGTGATCAGCATGTCACTGCCGCCGGGGATTTGGTTCGTCAGGTGCACAACATGCAAGATTTGCTTGCGGATCGCCTTGGGACACACTGGCGCAAGGTAGTACGAAAATAACCGCGTGTAGAGCTGCGCACGTCGGAAGAGGTCCAGATCCTCGGGCGTGCGGAGGGAGGGGATGAGTACAGTGGCTAGGAAATGCGAGATCTCGGTGTGTTGCGCGTTCTTGCTATCGATTATGGCTAGGGTGTTGTTACCAATGTTGTTGGCTGCGTTGGAGGAGGGGAGACCGCCAATGGCATCATCGCTCTCAGGTTCGGTGAGGAATATCTCGTTCATCCAGTACGGGATGAGTTGATTGAGGTTCCATGACGGGCTTCGGAGGAGGAACTTATTTGTCTTCTTGTATAATTGAGAGGAGGGGTCTGCGATGACGTTGAGGACCGAGATGGCGAGTTCAGAGGTGATTGAAGGTGGGGCAATGAGTCCTGCAGACGCAGTAGGGAACTTATGATTGTAGCCCCTCACCGTTTCGGTAACTTCGCCAAGGAGAATGTAGAGCTGTTGTTTTTCGCTGTAGGTTGACTGCTCGACAGCGTGCATCAGGGTATGCAGGGTGTGGAATGCCTGCAGGCGTGTCTCCTGGTCAGCGGAAACGAGGCAGCGGATCAAATTTGCTAAACGCTCGGATTGAACTTCCGATTCAAAATCAGGCTTGGTCCAGCGAGTGAGTCCGCTCAGGGACTTTGGTATTGCTGGCAATTTCGGGAAGACTTTGTCCAGTTGAACCGCTCCTTGAGAAGCGGCAAGGGGATTGGTATCTCCAAAACTGGAGGAGATGCTAGGTTCCTCACCCAGGTCGGCTGTCGCAGATTCATTCAACATGATAGGTTTCTTTCGTTGCTTCTCAAATGCCTTAACGAACGCTGTCCTTGCTTTCACATCGTCATTGGTTGCGCTTTGCATATCATTCTGGAAATGCATCAACACTCGATAATTCTCACCAGCAGAATCTAGGGCCATGAAGAATCGCGCGACCCAACCGGCGATATGCTTTGTCAAAGCCTTGTCTCCCTTTTTGAGCACAAACGGCCACTGCTCAGCCACACAACTTGCAATGAGACTTAGATCCTTCTTGTCTGACACCAGCATTTGTAGCTGTTCTACCTGGTCAAGATATTTCACTGGCCGCTGCATTGTACGTATTAGACAGTTGTCGAGAAACTGGTACGTTGTTTCGTCAGCTTGCCATTTGGTGGTAGGCGATAGACTTGCTAGAAGAGCCTCCAGGGATCGAGTTGTGGAACTCAATACCCCTTTGCTAGTTAGTAGAGCTCCGAGGCTGGCTGTTGCTTGTTTCTTGAGGGCGCTCTTAGAAGAATTGACGCAAAATCTCAGCAGTAACACGACTGGCGAAAGAGTTTCCTGGTTTGCTTTGTGCCACCATTTCCAAGTAGAAGATCTTTTTGATATAGTAAGGTGATGTGAAAGTTGCTCGTGTAAAATGCTACTGGCAGATTCATCAAGCTCTTCCGACTCCAGTCTCAACATCAGCTTAGTAGCTAAAGGTGTGAGGTCAAACTTCAACCCCGTCGCAGCAGAAGGTAGAACTTTGTAGTATCTTGCAATGCATTCAAGTAGAGTGGCACGGAGTTGCTCCTTGTCTGGATCGAGCCTATGCAAAGTCGTGATCACTTCCTGTAGAAGGGGTATACGTTCAATGAAAAGGTTGGTGAGTTTGATCCATGCTTGACTCCATAATTGAGATCTGCCAGATGCTTGGTCTATGATTTTCAGCACTGCATCTAACTTTTCGAGGGCAATGGTCAGAAAACGTAGCGTGGATAGCACCACGATCTCGTCTTCTGAGTGGAGGCATTTGGAAGTGGTTGATCGCTCTAGTGGTCGCGGAACAATGCTTTCAATTGCGACTGAGAGGGGTGGTGGCGTCACAGGGAGATGATGCTCATGCCAACCTAGATTCGGAGGAACTTGGAGTTGCACCACGCCAAATAAGAAAGCGAACTGTCCTCGCCAGAGTGGATCGTCGCTAGAGGGTGCCAGGAATTTGTGTTTCTTAGAGAAGTATTCGGCCACAAGTTCTGGGGCGGCGGCAAAGATGGCGGCGATCAGTCTGGCATGCAGGACATCTTCCCCTGGTTTCAAGCTCTGAATAAAAGTTGATAGCCCACCGTTCTTCACAGGTACTTTGTCCGTATATTCGTCAAAGTAGTATGGTGAGTCCAGACCGAGGTCGATGGTATTCTCGTCTTGCTCTACAACGTCTGGGTTTGTGCCGACGGGATACCAACCTGTTTGTGGGAGCAGTATTGCTTTGGTTGAAGTGCAGACTCTCAGCAAGAGGGCGTGCAACTGATCACGTGTTGTTGGCTGAGCTTGATTCCTCTCGTGAGTGGTGTGTTGATCCTCTTCATATTGATACAATCTCGCCAAAGCTGCCAAAACCCCAGAATTGAAGCATCGACCTTTCAGTTGCTTAGACAAGCTCTCGTCATCCAGTATCCACTGTTCGAGCGCATTTAAGGTCTGGACAATAATTTCCGGCTCTTGCTGTGGAAGGCTGTTTATGGCTGAGAAGAGTGTTTTTCCATGAGTGATGATTTCCACCTTCGCTGCCGTATCAAGGTACTTCAGGTTTGCCAGCAGGAATTTCAAAGCTTCTCTATGTGCTGAGAGTAGACTTCCTTGTGCTGAGCGTGCATTGCCAAGAATCCCATCAAGTCTCTGGTAGAGATAATCTCTCCGACCGAAGACATTGCTCGCAAGTGCACCTCCATCAAACGATGTGATCTCCGTAAGAAGCTGCAGATTGACGGCTATTAGAGTATCTTTGCTTCTCGGCGCCGAGAGACCCTTCTCAAATAATCGTAGTTGGTCGCGTTTAAGCAAGCTATGACACAAAGAGAGGCCAAAGTCGCGGAAATCCAATTGATCAGAGATGATCTGGAAGAATAGCACGAATGCTGAAGGCGCAGAAACCAGTATAGCTTCATCATTCGATTCACTGGCGTGAGCCCAAGCGGCTAGAATATCGGGAAAGTCGACCTGATCATGGGTGGCTGATGATTGCTCATCGCAATATTTTCGCAGAATTAGTAATTTCTCCGTGCGAGTCTTGCCGGTAGTGTCGCCATTCTGGATATCGGAGAGAAAATCTTTGAATCCTTGAATAGCTACGTTTGTCAGGATAACATGCCTCAAGATTGACGGGCCTGGGTGGACATACCTCTCTGACCTTCCGGAGATGGAGAGCCTTTTGAGAACTGGAACAATTGATGTAATTGTTCTGGATCTGTGAAGGAGTGATCCAACTTCCTTCTCTTTGGAAGTCTAGTCCCTGTTCCTGCCATCCCTTTCCAAGACCTTTAATATTGGTCGTCGAATATGCTGGGGAAAGATGTGTCGTGGAGGTCCTCCAAAAAAGAATTGATGGTTTTCCAAAAAGGGTTTAGCGTGTTGTCAATTCTCGACCACCGAGAACTTGCATGAGATTTTGGGTTGCGACGTTTCTTGCCAACTGTCTGAGCAATCTATTCTCCTCCGTATTGCGGTCAACTACGCCAGTGCATGTGATTATAAAAATAGCGATCAAAAATTGAATGCCCAAGTCGCCACCATTAAAATGAAAGTTTCGTACCGGGAATAGGGAAAAATTGAAAAAAAAGGTCGTGCCCGGATTCGAACCGGGGTCACAGGAAATTTCCTTGCATCAGAATCCTGTGTGCTAACCGCTACACTGTATCCATTATTAGTATATAAACCGATGATGTGGAAGACACAAGCGACGTACCTACACAACCTATTCGGGGTTGATTTAGTGCAGATTTTTGGTGTTTTGAATATTTGAACTTTTTCAAGCCCAACACGTGACCGTGCGAGGTTTGGTTGGACTGCCGCTGAGTAATTACCTAATAGTAGATAAATAAAGGTAGAGTACTATGTACCTGATTTCTAACAATATTGAGGGTGACAGGGTGTACACCTCTGGGACAAGCTGATAGTAGGTTTAGGGGCTTGGTTGATTACTAGGATAGTCGACAATACCGATTTACTAAAACTTATTTTCGGCGATTTCCTCAAGGGAAATACATGTCCTGTTATTGGCATTGATTACCATGATAGGTTAAAAGTTACGACAGTTGTCTTGAAGGACGTTGGATGCATATCAATCAAAATTTCAACTTCAAAATTCCAGCCCAGGGGTATCAGCGTATATTGATACAAGTTAGGTGACAGGTAGCCACCTGTGAAAACGCCAGAAACCAGTCGCTCGCTTGGGAATATCCCTGATTTCAGCCAAATATGCCCGGCTGACGGGCGGCCACATCTGGGCAAATGTTCCTGCTCGAATTTCAATAATGTGCATTTTACTGATTCTGTAGTGTTGTATGCACACTGGTCTGCTCAGTTGAGTCCTGCTCGCTGCTACCAGCTTCAGCGACCTTCGCTTGCAAGGGCGGTGCTGCTAACGGGCCCTGTTGTGCAAGTCCAACCCTCTCAATGCGTTGCTCATCGATAGTATCTTTACTTCCGCCCGATGTTGTGGGTCGTTCACGATCCTTCTCTTTGATACGTTTCTCCTTCGGAATGGCGGGTCTTGCAGCTCGTCCCCGACTGCGACTCCTGTTGTCGTCATTTCTCAGGCTTTCTCTCATCTCATGGATGACTTCTCTAAAGCCTTCTTCCAGACTGTTCATCCTAGCCATCATAATTTTGGCAAACATCTCCTGTTCTTCCTTCATCTCCTTCTCTTTCGCATGTCTTGCCCCAGCTGCTCCTTGAGCAAGTGCTGCCGCAAAGGACGCTGGTAGGGCACCAACATAACCTTCACCAATTGCACGATTGTCCCCGATATCGGAGACAAGGTCCATCTCTAGTGAAGGGCGTCGTTTTGTTTGGTTTGCCTTATTCCTCGATTCCACGACACTCGCAAGGTTGGGAGTAGAGCGGAACGCTGGATCATCTTTGGAGGGCAAAAGCGGTCGCATTCTACTGGGACCAAGTCCTGTTCGCTTTGGTGTTCGATGTCCCGCAGCGTGTGTGGCCGGCTTCGAAATGGGCGTGCGAGATCCCGAGCCTGGGGCTGATACCTGGACTGCAGTTGCACCTTTTGACGATGATTTATCGGTACCCGAGTCCGCAGTTGGCCTGAATATCATGGTTGCACTTGATACATGTCGGGAATGTTTGGGTCGAGGTTGTGGCGACAAGTTTGACGGTGAGTCGGCGTCGGAGACTGTATGATCTTCCTCAGAGATAGCCGTTATTGTTGGGGGTAAAGCCACTACACTGTCGGGAGCTGACACACTTTGTGATTTACGGCTGCCGAAGTAATCGTGAGAACGAGGGTCACCGCGTGTACCACTTGGTTTGTTGCCAGCCTGGGTATCACCTAGCGAATCGTGGATGGAGGTTGCTTCATCGTCTTCATCAGCTTCATCATGGGTGTGAAGTTCGTCATCTCCATCGGCGTCAGTATGATGCATGACCTCCTCAAGGATGGATGGCGTTGTGTTATCCACTGCTGGCGTTGGTCGTGGTGATAAGAAATCTACATTGGTTGCAAATTCTTCAGGATCAGAGGCAACCGACATTGTGCGACGTGAAAAGTCCCGGAGCCTGCTGAAATGTCGCATTCTCGAATGTACCCGTGGGGTGGCATCTTTCCCTTCTAGACGGTCGACAATTTGACGATCTTGCTCCGGAGGTGGACTTGCTATATCGTCGCCCATGTCCTTCATCCACGTATTTACAACATTACTAGCCTTGCGATGATTTCGGCTGCGTGGATTCCGTATTGTGCTATCAAATGGACGCCTAAAGACTTCCTCAAGGGCCAAGTCCTGTCGAAAGGTGGCTATTGACGGTGCCCTGTTCAAACGAGATATTTTAGCGGTAGTGGACTTCTTAGGTCTGCCACGGCGCTCCACCAAGTCCATACTATCAAAGACTGTTGATTGCAAGACGGTCTTCTCATAGAGGTAAATAGCAAATAGCAGCGGGAAATGGGTGACTTTGATGGTAGTTCGGTTCAGTTTGACATATTGGCGGAAGGGAATAAAAGATCGGGTGGGAACCAGTAACCACTGTAGAATGTTGGTGGGTGCAACATATGAGAACAGGGCGTCTGATTTGACATGTGAGATGGTGTTCACAGCAAAGAGGAACTGATGCTCATCATGGGCATTTCGTACAATTGCCATGAATGAGTTGGTCAGAACGGTAATCAGGATGGTCACCACCAAGAAGTGACATATGAACAGGAATAGGGTCAGGATAAACTTTCCGAGAGCGTTATAACTGTCCCATCTGTCCCAGGCAGCGGGCGTGAAACCCATGACCATTTGAAGTAAAGCATACGCTACTGAGCTGGGGGTATCGACACCATCATTTCCGAAGGATAATGTCAGGGCGACGAAGAAGCCGCTACAACTGATAAGGATGAGTAAAGAGACAGCGACCAAGTCGGCGGCCATGTATCGGAAGGCGATGAGCAGAGGTGAAAAGTAGCGGTAGTGATCCAATACAGAGAAGAGTCGAGGGAATAATAGAATTGCGTCAGCTGCGAGAACGTCGTATGCCAAATTGGCAACTGTGTGCTTCCTCACATCTGGCATTATGATGCCGTAGATTCGTAGGGCCAAGTGGACGATAAGGATGAGTAGAATACCGAGATCAAAGGTATTCCAAAAACTTGCGAGGTACAAGCTGAAACCCTGCTCGTTGAACCCTACAATTTCGTCAAGCATGTAGCCGGCAGCCCAGAACCAGAAGATAACCTCAAGGGTGGAAATCTCCAATGATCTCTGGACTAGAACTGCGACAAATAGACTGAGCAAGACGGCGAATGACATGGTGGATAGAATATTCCTGTATCGTGGAACTCGCAAGCGCGAGAGCTTGAACAAGGAAGCATCACGAGGATTGTATAACGTCACAGCTCGGCGGAGAGGGAGGCCACTACCCTGACTCACCCTAGTAGGAGGCCCCAGCTCATTGGTGCCATAACTACCATAGGTCCTCTGCTGTTGCTGGCGCATAAATGGAACCACCCGATGCATGTTGTCAGCAGCAGAATGAAAGACAATGGTGCCTGCCCAAATGGCCTCAAGTTGTTTGACAACCAGGGGATGTGCCAGGAATCGCTTCGCTTGGGCGCGGATTGCAATTTCAAAACAGGAGATTCTTGCAGGTCTCTGGATGGGTTTCCGTGGATTGTCTCCATGTCTTTGGCCGCCAGCGTTTGTGGGATTTGGGGCATCCTGAGTACTAGCATAGCCTTGCAGTGGGTCAAAATCATATGAGAGAGCGTCGATCAACTCGCGACTAGAATGGTCCCTCAGAAGTTTGATGCAAAGAAGCTCACAGATCATGGCACGGGTTTTGTTGGCACCGCTATTGCCGGACGAGATGGCCCCTTCTTTGGTATACTGAAGACAATTGGCCATCAGGGCGCACTCGGTGGCAGCGTTGAAGTGATGAGTGCGAATTTCCTGCTCAATAGGTTTGAGCAGAAATTGGGAGATTTGAGGGGATCTCAATTGTTCCCAGGTAAGGACAGTGTCACATTTGGAGGTCACCAACGTTCGCAGAGCATGGGTGAGTGTAAAAACAGGAATGGAATCCAGACGAGCAGGAGAGAACATAGGAAGTAAGGGAGTGTTGTCATCGGGACCATCTTCGTCGGACTCGGTGTGCTCTTCATCTTCTGCGTCCCCTTCGTCATCCTCCTCACCCTCGTCCTCCTCATCATCTTCGTTGTCAAGGGCCTCAGAGTCTGCATCTTCGTCCTCTTCCTCTGTTATAACGTTGTCATAATCTCGACCAGAGGAGCGTCTGCGGACGCGTTGCGTGTTGTAGCGGGAAGCATCTGGAGATCCCGCGGTTGGTGCGTAGGAAGACGAAAATGGTGAACGATCTCGACGCTGTCTGCTTCGAGCAGGTCGTAGGAAGGTAGAGAGCATCGGGCCAGTTGACTTCGGTACCAAGTACCAAGGTGGCTGAGAAGGCTCACTTGATGGTAGGCGAATGAAGGTGTGGACAACGACGTCAGCTCATGACCATGAGCACGCTCATCATCAAAAGGTGCAGGATAGAACAAGGGAATTGCTAAGGACAGGAAGCAGAAATGGAGGGTGTAACACAGACAAAACCAAGAAAGGACGAGCGTGAATGAGTCGGTGTAGCAGCTTCGTGTTGATGGAAGTTTGATACTCAGTAGCAAAGCAAACACTGGCAGGGGAGAGGGAAATTCAAGTTTGGGGTTAGAATTTAGGGTGCGAACATGGGACTTGGACCACCCCACCATAGAAGATCCTTAGATATCTGGAGGATCATCAGGATCCCTCATGATCATCTCGTTCTGGCAAAGCTCGCATTGCAGACCTCGAACCTCTCTCAGTGTCAGTGTCAGTGCACATGGGGGAAAATGCGGAGGACAAAGTGCAAGATAACGAGATCCAGGATGGTGTGCCTTTAAGGAGTGTTGATATTGAGATTGATTGGAGGCTCACTGCGGGCATTGGTAGGCAAGGATGCCGCTTATGCACAAGCGACTTGCCTAAGGCTTGCCTTGCAGCGTGGGGAAGTCTGCAGCCCTCCGCCCCTCGTAACCATGAGACTTACTTATCGCAGCTGCGAGGATCTGCTATCCGGGGAATTTGGATCTCTCACTGTAGAGAGACTTGTTCGATGACAATGCTCATGAGAGACCTTCCATCTCTGCTCATTATGTGAATAGGACCCACCCCATATCAGGTAATAGTATGGTACTATATTACCAGACCACCTTATTGAAGCTGCCTCTTTCCACGTGAGTCCCCGTCACGAGGAAGTGCTCGTATCGTACGGAGTACAGGATCCTTGTAATTACGCCGATGAAGAATGGTATTATATTTACCCTTGCAGGGGCAAGGGACGAACTGGCAAGGTAATGCGCGAGTATGACGCGTTGATTGGCTCAAATCAGAGCGTCCTCCCGCGAAAAAAAACATTTTGGCTTAGCGGCTTGGCATCAAAAAGTTCTCAGTGCTCTGTTGTCTTTGCTCACCGTCGACTCTTTTGCACCGACATTCACTTCTCCCTGTAAGGTATCTATGGTCATTTAAATGAACCAGTCGATCTTGGAGTAGTACGATACCCTTCCAGATTGGCAAATGAGCCTTTGATCCCTCCCCTGCTCTCCGAGCAGACTCCTTCATTCTTTACTGCTTGAGTGCTATTCCCAGAAGTAACCAACCCTTGGCCACCAACCCACAATCACTTACTGTCTGAGAGCTAAGAGCAAATCCACGACAGCTACAGACGTCCCCCACCCCACAAACTTGGTCCAAGGCCAAACAATGGGTTCCCTCAATCCCATTGCTACCGCTCATTCATTCAAAGATGAGCAGAAGTCCATCTACCTGGAGCTTCAGGATGGACAGGTTTTCGAGGGTGTCAGCTTTGGTGCTGAAAAAAGTATTTCCGGAGAGCTAGTCTTCCAAACTGGAATGGTCGGATACCCAGAGTCAATCACAGACCCTTCCTATCGGGGTCAGATCTTAGTCATCACATTCCCCCTCGTCGGAAACTACGGTGTGCCATCTAGAGAGACGCTCGATGAGTTACTTGGAGACCTTCCCAAGCATTTCGAGTCGGATCAGATACATGTGGCTGGACTCGTGGTTGCTTCCTATGCTGGGGAAAGCTATTCTCATTTCCTGGCGACCTCGTCATTGGGAACATGGCTGAAGGAGCAAGGTGTGCCAGCTATGTACGGTGTCGATACCCGAGCTTTGACCAAAATTATCAGAGAGGAAGGCAGTATGCTAGGGAGGATGTTGCATGCAAGTCAAGCTCCCCAAGCAACGCTCACCAACGGTGTTAAATCCACCTCCGTATCAAATGGAGACGTTGTCGCAGGACCCATGAGCTGGCGTGATCAGGTCGATCAGGTCGAATGGCATGATCAAAATGAGCGCAATTTGGTTGCAGAGGTCTCGGTAAAGGAACCACGAGTCATCTCCCCCCCAAAGGACAAGGCTTTACTCCATCATTCTGGACGGCCAGTACGGGTCGTTGTGGTTGATGTGGGTCTCAAATACAACCAGCTGCGATGCCTTCTCTCACGAGGTGTTGAGGTGATGGTGGTTCCTTGGGACTATAATTTCCCCGAATTGGCCGGAAAGGACTATGATGGACTGTTCATCTCCAACGGTCCTGGTGACCCCGCAATGCTCGAAATAACTGTCAAACACATTGCAGAGGCAATGAAGGAAGGAAGGACACCAATCTTCGGAATTTGTCTTGGCCATCAATTGCTCGCTCGTGCCGCAGGAGCCAGCACTCTAAAGATGAAATTTGGAAACCGTGGACACAACATCCCCTGCACAAATCTCCTATCAGGCCGTTGCTATATTACCTCTCAAAACCATGGTTTTGCGGTTGACTCAATGACATTGCCTGAAGGATGGCAAGAACTTTTCGTCAATGCAAATGATGGGAGCAACGAGGGTATTCGCCATGTTGGCCGACCATATTTCAGTGTACAATTTCATCCAGAGTCTACCCCAGGCCCACGGGATACCGAGATCTTGTTCGATGTCTTTATTGAGGCAATCACCAAATGCATCGCATCAGTCGAGGCCCTCCTTGAACCTGTCTCCTTTCCAGGCGGTACGATTGAAGAAAACGATCAAGCTCATCCGCGGGTCAAGGTCAAGAAAGTTCTCGTGCTCGGTAGCGGTGGCCTCAGTATTGGTCAGGCTGGTGAATTTGATTACTCTGGAAGTCAAGCAATCAAGGCTTTGAAGCAAGAGGGTATCTATACTGTTTTGATCAACCCGAATATCGCCACGATCCAGACGTCTAAAGGCCTGGCTGATAAAGTGTACTTCCTCCCCGTCAATGCTGACTTTGTACGGAAGGTCATCCAGCATGAACGCCCAGATGGAATTTACTGCACCTTTGGTGGACAGACTGCCCTTCAAGTCGGCATTCAGCTCAAAGATGAGTTCGAGGCTCTTGGGGTCCAGGTATTGGGTACTCCCATTGATACGATCATTACCACCGAGGATCGCGAACTATTTGCCAGAAGTATGGAATCGATTGGCGAGAAATGCGCTAAATCTGCCTCAGCTTCAAACATCGAAGAAGCAATGCGTGCAGTGGAAGACATCGGCTTTCCAGTCATCGTCCGAGCAGCCTACGCATTGGGCGGCCTTGGCAGTGGTTTTGCAGAGGATTCAAGTCAACTACGAGAGCTGTGCACGAAAGCCTTTGCAGCCAGTCCCCAAGTACTCATTGAACGGAGCATGAAAGGGTGGAAAGAGATCGAGTACGAAGTTGTTCGAGATGCCCGCGACAATTGCATCACTGTTTGCAATATGGAAAATTTTGATCCTCTCGGAATTCATACCGGTGACTCCATCGTCGTTGCTCCTTCTCAAACACTATCAGACGAGGATTACAACATGTTGCGAACAACAGCCGTCAATGTTATCCGACATCTTGGCGTCGTGGGAGAATGCAATATTCAATATGCTCTGAATCCATTTTCCAAAGAATACTGCATTATTGAGGTCAATGCCAGACTTTCACGTTCATCGGCCCTGGCTTCCAAAGCAACTGGTTATCCTTTGGCTTTTATTGCCGCAAAACTTGGTTTGGGTATTCCCTTGAACGAGATCAAGAACTCGGTGACCAAAGAGACTTGTGCATGTTTTGAACCATCCCTAGATTACGTGGTTGTTAAGATTCCTCGATGGGATCTCAAGAAGTTTACACGAGTTTCGACCCAGCTGGGTTCCTCGATGAAGAGTGTTGGTGAAGTCATGTCAATTGGCAGAACTTTCGAGGAGGCAATCCAAAAAGCAATTCGCTCCGTCGATTTCCACAACCTTGGTTTCTCGGATATCGCCAACCCCTTGATGTCAGTTGATGATGAACTCCAAACACCATCAGACCAGAGGATGTTTGCAATCGCAAATGCTATGAACTCTGGATACTCTGTTGACAAGATCTGGGAAATGACCAAAATCGACAAGTGGTTTTTGTCTCGCCTCAAAGGTTTAAGCGACTTCGCCAAATTAATGTCCAACTTCAGTGCAACAAGTGTACCTCCATCCTTGATCCGTGAAGCCAAACAGCTCGGATTCTCTGACCGCCAGTTGGCACGCTATCTTAACTCTAATGAGCTTGCTGTCAGACGGCTACGTGCGGAAGCTGGCATCCACCCAGTTGTGAAACAAATCGATACTGTCGCAGCCGAATTCCCAGCACACACAAACTACCTCTACCTGACATACAACGGTACAGAAAGCGATGTCAATTTCAACGACCAGGGTATCATGGTCCTCGGCTCCGGTGTCTACCGCATTGGGTCCTCTGTCGAGTTCGATTGGTGTTCTGTCAGAGCCATTCGTACTTTGCGTGACCAAGGCTACAAAACTGTCATGGTTAATTTTAATCCGGAGACAGTGTCCACCGATTATGATGAAGCGGATAGATTGTACTTTGAAAATATCAATCTCGAGACGGTTCTGGATATCTATCAACTTGAGTCGGCGAGCGGTGTTATCATCTCTATGGGTGGACAAACACCGAACAATATTGCGCTCCCACTGCACAGATTGAACGTCAAGATACTTGGAACCTCTCCGGAGATGATTGATTCCGCAGAGAATAGATGGAAATTCTCCCGCATGCTTGATCAAATTGGTGTTGATCAGCCGTCATGGAAGGAACTGACCAGTATCGAGGAGGCACTTGACTTTTGCAAGAAGGTTGGCTATCCTGTACTGGTTCGTCCATCATATGTCTTGTCTGGCGCAGCGATGAATACTGTCTGGTCGAAGGATGACTTGGCCAATTACCTCAATCAAGCGGTCGAAGTGTCCCGAGAACATCCAGTGGTGATCACTAAATACATCGAGAACGCCAAGGAGATCGAAATGGACGCTGTAGCCAAGAATGGTGTCATGGTTGGACATTTCATCTCCGAACATGTTGAGAATGCTGGTGTACATTCTGGAGATGCGACATTAATCTGTCCTCCACAAGATCTCGAACCTGAGACAATTGCCAGGATCGAAGAAGCTACACGGAAGATCGGAAACGCCCTCAACGTGACTGGTCCATACAATATCCAGTTCATTGCGAAAGACAATGAGATCAAGGTCATCGAATGTAATGTTCGTGCATCTAGATCGTTCCCTTTCGTCTCCAAGGTAATGGGATTGGATCTTATTGAATTGGCAACCAAGGTGATTGTGGACAAACCTTATGTGCCATACCCTCCTATTGATATCCCTGCGGACTATGTCGGTGTCAAAGCCCCGCAATTCTCATTCTCTCGGCTTTCTGGGGCAGACCCAGTGCTTGGAGTGGAAATGGCATCTACTGGAGAAGTAGCTTCCTTTGGCCGTGATCGATTCGAAGCCTACATCAAAGCCACGATCTCAACAGGTTTCAAACTCCCTGAAAAGAATATTCTACTATCAATTGGCTCTTTCAAAGATAAGATGGAGATCCTACCTTCAGTTCGTAAACTTCATCAATTGGGCTATAACCTCTTTGCCACCGCTGGTACAGCTGATTTCCTCGAGGAGCATGGAATCAAAGCCAAGTTTCTGGAAGTTCTCGGGTCAGATGATAAGG
>Ga0105239_10003128_pt1 | contig 20546 bp, 24 predicted proteins | sample KBSC44metaG_FD_92761 | JGI IMG/M metagenome (GOLD analysis project Ga0105239, IMG submission 92761) | Corn rhizosphere microbial communities from Kellogg Biological Station, Michigan, USA - KBS C4-4 metaG | ecosystem: Host-associated > Plants > Roots > Rhizosphere > Soil | place: Michigan, USA... | reverse complement strand
ATGCCTATCGTATCGTTTTAGCTTCGCTAGGATAGTGTGGAACGTGTCGGGAGTTTAGCTGATATCGGCCCCTAGACCCGTTTGTTCTGCTTGCGCTCGCGCCCATTTTTACAAGGCGCTGGGCGCTGGGGCACCCCCAAGCCACATTCTTCAGCATGCGAAGTCTAACGAAGGCCGTAACCTTAGCGGCAAGCCCACGGCTTGAATGACTGGGTCAGGTGGGTTTGCCCCCCCAGCCGCAATGAATTAGCCACGGCAGATGGAGGCCTGGAACTGAGTCTCGGTTCCTGGATTTCTTCCCCTTTGGTCGATTCCCCTTCTGAGTTCTTCGAGGTGCTCCGTACTCCGTACGCACTGAGGGAGTCTGACAAGCCTCAGCAACCCACTACATGGGCAGCCGTGGTGCATTGTGTTCCGTGTATGATATTATAATCTGATGGCAAAGTCTTTCAGTGCGTCGGGTAGCATGTCAAGGGGCTGATGACTGATTTGGTCGTGGAATGGAATGGAGTTTTGTGACCAACATGAATCAGGGTGGATGAGCAGGCGGCTGGCGACGGTTGGTCACGATTAGATTGTCTTCGCGGGAGTGGTTGCGGTGGTGGCTTGCTCATCACGACTAGGTTTCTCGAAACGGGCGAAGATTGGCACCAAAGCTCGTGGAGGAGAGAATGAGCTAAGATGAGAGGCACCCAAGGGAGACGGGCTAAGCTTGGATGTGGAGAAAGAAGCTCCATGGACTCATGGAGGCCGAGGGGGCCCTCGTTTTCATCCCAGCCCAGTAACACAACCTGCGGGCCTGCAGGCCTGCATGAGGCGGATCCTCCCCTCGCTTCGCCCATCGCTGGTCATTCCCAGGAGCTCCAAGCGTCCCCAAGCGTCCCAAGCGTCCAACACAGCGAGGGGTCCACTGTTCGTCTGAAGGCTGCTCGTCATGGAGTGGAGCCTGTCAGGGGACCCTAGCCATCCTTTGGGTTCGTTAGCAGGTAAGCCTCCGGACCAAGCCAAGGCCCATTCTTTTTTCGTTAGACTTTTAGCCTGGACAACCCTGCAGAAGCTCCTTGGTGTCCTGCAAGAGGATACTAATAGCATCCGGCTCTGCACCGACTCCTCTACGAGTACGAGCACGCATCACTCAGTGCGTGGTGGTTCTGCTGAATAACTCGGGATCCGCCCGACTTTACGAAGTGGTCAGTACGGAGTACCGTACGAAGTACCTTCGCGCCGCTGATTGCATTGTCAGCTATTGAGTGCCAAGTGCCTGGCTTGTGTTTTGAAGGATCGCCCTTCCGGATCTCTGAAGACTGGGAATGTCGTGGCCGTGATGATTTGCTGAGGAGCTTGATGTGATCTGCGAGGGCGGAGCAAACGTTGAGATTTGGGGCCAGGGAGGGAGAATTTGGGTAGGGAGCACGCCGTGCAGAGTACGAGTCCATGAGGCAATTATTAGTTATGATGAGCAAGTAACCTACTCCTACAAGACTATACGGAGTCTGACCTAGGTACCTATGTACCTGAGGATGACGGAGGAGTCCGTACGTACTGTGCAGAGCGCCTGGGTATACAGGTACAGTGGCGAGGCCGCAAGAGGCAGGACACATCTATAAGGGCCACGCCCTGACAATTCACAAGTACCCGGTACTTTAGGTATCATGGGGTATTCTAGGTAGGACAATTAGGTGCCGCTCCCCGCCTATAAGGTTGCTTGATAAGGAACCCAGGTCAAGCTAGGGACGGAGTGTTTGGGTTACGAGAGTGCCTGTCGCCTGCCAGCGCCATCTGGGTACGGAGTGCTTGTAACTAGGACTGATCTCCCTCCTGCGGGCCCTGCCAGTCTCCAGTCTTCTTCCCAGATCCCCCAAGCGCCTTCGACTTGGTGCGTCGACACCCGCCTCTGGTGGATGACTGGCGGGTGACTGGCAACTGGCTCATGGTTTGCCGGACCAGGGAGGGCCCAAGCAGATGCCCCACTGCGGCGCCCTGCCAGTCAAGTTACGCCTCACGCAACCTTCCAGACCAAGACTCCACAACCGAGCCAGCCCATTTAGAACCAACGTCCACGACTAGCACCCACCACCGCTAGCCCGCACTGCCTAAAATGCCTGTCCTTAGTCCCGACCAGGTGTCAGAGCCCCCGACTGTGAACTTGATCCAAGCATGGCGATCTCAAACCCTACCCTTAGCGTACACCTGCTTTTCATCGTGTAAAGCCCAATCTCGCAGAGGTCTCTCTCATCTCCTGTCACCGTCATCTTCCGCCCAGTGTTGCCTACCAATTTCTGCTTCTTGCCATCCTTTTCTTCATCCCCTCGTGCACCCAGAAGGCTGTTGTCCTGAGCAAAGCCAACTGCCTGCACCCTATTCTTGGACTATCTATTCTTCTATTCCATGTCATCGTTGTCGCTGCACAGCCTGATAGCCCTTTAATATACACGGCCGTGCTTGGGACGAAGAACCAGCACCCGCCACACAGCCTCTTGCTTGCTTGCGTTCGTGTATTCCAGCGAGTTCTCGGTCCGCCAAAAGCGCAGGAAGTGTCTAAGAGGAGGATCCGAGTCGTCAACACATCGTTGAGCAACTTTGCAATAGCACTCCCCACCTGTCGGTTGTGTAGTAACTTCGAAGCGGTTACTCCATCTCTTGACCAGCTATGGCGTTGGTTCCTCATCCATCGCCTCCTGGTGTGCTGGGGTTACAGCACGGGGCTCATTTCGGGCAGATCAATGGTGCAACCCCTGTTGACGCGCATACCCAAAGACAGCGCCTTCTAGGGCAATTGAATGAGTCCACATGGCAAAGAATAGGTGCGTGCCAGAGACCCTACTCCATACTGAAGATCTAACCAAGACCCACAGGCTCTCTCAATGAACTGCTCGGTGACCACGAGGGTGCGCTCTTTGCGTACGAGCAGGCTCTCAGACATAATGCGTGGTCAACGCAAACATTAAATGCCATCTCCTCTATCCTTCGCACAAAAGAAAAGTACCCAGAAGCAATGGAGTATCTCAAAAATATCTTGAAGGTGGAGCCCGCGAATGGTGAAGCTTGGGGGAACTTAGGTATATACTTCCCCCCGCCCTCGTCGATGCTTACCTCTTCTCACATTCACAGGCCATTGCTATTTGATGATGGACAATCTCCAAGAGGCATACACTGCCTACCAACAAGCGTTGTACTATCTTCCAGATCCCAAGGTGTGTACTGCTGTAGTTTGTAAAGTGAATCCTATTTTGCTAACCTTTTGCAGGAGCCCAAATTGTGGTACGGCATAGGCATTCTCTATGATCGATACGGATCACTTGAACATGCCGAGGAGGCATTCTCTCAGGTCATGCGCATGCAACCAGACTTTGAGAAGGCCAACGAGATCTATTTCCGACTTGGCATAATCTACAAGCAGCAACAAAAGTTTCAGCAGAGTCTTGAAGTTAGTCCCAGCCCCTGACATTGTTTCCCTTTCTAACTTCGCATAGTGCTTCAAATATATTGTCAATGATCCTCCTCGACCTTTGAATGAAGAGGATATTTGGTTCCAAATTGGTCATGTTTACGAACAACAGAAAGATGTATGTCACACATGTCCCAGCCGAATTTCATCACTGACTCGTTCGCAGTTCGAATCGGCAAAATCCGCATATCGCCGAGTTTTGGAGAGAGATCCAAAGCATGCCAAAGTTCTTCAACAACTCGGCTGGCTACATCACCAGCAGAGCAATAGCTACGCAAGCCAGGATCAAGCCATTGAGTATCTCGAGCAATCGGTCAGCTCAGGTGAGTCATGCCCTACTAACTTGTTCATTCCTCAGCTCCTAACATCTCTGTTAGACAATCAAGATGCTCAGAGTTGGTATCTTCTCGGCAGGTGCTATATGGCACAGCAAAAGTTCCCTAAGGCATACGAGGCCTACCAGCAGGCAGTGTACCGTGATGGTCGCAATCCTACCTTCTGGTGCTCCATTGGAGTCCTCTACTATCAAATCAACCAGTATCGTGATGCCCTCGATGCTTATTCCCGTGCAATCCGATTGAATCCATATATCTCAGAAGTCTGGTACGATCTCGGGACTTTGGTGAGCTACTCCCTATACCTGGATTTGACTTTTCACTAACCCTGATCAGTATGAATCCTGTAATAATCAAACTTCTGATGCTCTCGATGCGTATGCGAGGGCCGCTGAGCTCGATCCGACTAACTCTCATATAAAAGCCCGTCTTGCGCTCCTTAGGAGTGGAGCCGCAACTGGCCCTAATCAGCACAACGCCCCAGTGCCTCAAGATGTTCATCCACAAGCTTATCAAAATGGCGTCGGTGTGCCTCCTGGTCCTCAGTGGGGTGCACCATCAGCTTCTAACCAACAATCACAACCCCCACCAGTTGATCCTGCCAGAGTGTCAGACTGGACCAGAGGCATTGCAGGAATACAACAGCCACCACATCAAGTGAACGGCTTCGAAGGACGAGACGGTATGAGGGCTCCACCTCTACGAGTCCCATCTCCACGACAAGATGGCCCGCGTCCGTACGGTGAATCTTCCCGTCAAACTCCGGTGCGGAAGATGCAATCCCCTTCGCCCAAGATGCAACCTGCTGTTCCAGGAATGTATCCTCCGGGCCCCCCAACTCTTCCTCAGATATCCATGCAGGAGCGTGGACCTGCCTTTAATGGTGGCGTCAGACCATCGCCCACCTTGAATGGAGCTCCTCCTCCACCACCACCACACACCAATGGTGCTAGCAATACCTTACCACCATACGGTCGACCTTTTAGCCCACCAAGCGAGCTGAGACCTTTGCGTGATGAAAGACCGCAATCCCCGGGGGCACCATTCCGTCCACAACCGTATCAAGCCGGCCAACCATTCCCCAGCATTGCCAATGGCGCGCCTCCCCCAGCTCCACTTCCACCCGTCGATGTTCCCCGAGAGGACCGCCCACTCTCAGCCATGAAAAGAAATCGTGAATGGGAGGCAGAGCCTGGCCCGTCCAAAAAAATTGCAAATGATGAAACCCGAGCACGACTTGAAGATCCTGCCCGTCGTAACAGCCCACCGGGTCGGCTTCCCACGCCGAAGGATCACTTCCGCCGCAGCTCCTCTGAAGTTCGTCGAGAAAACGAGCGCCGGGCAAATGAGAATTATCATCCATCTGAAGCTGCCCACCACCCGTACAGTCTGCCGCCCCAACAAATACCTTCAATGCAATCGATACTGGACGGACCGAAAGAAGACCGCAAAGAGCACTTGGAGCAAGCGGCTCGCAAAGTTGATGTCGATGAGGACTACGATAATAATAGCGAAGATGATAAACGAGCAGCTGCCGCTGCTATCAGCAGTCCCCAGGGACCGGGACCACAACCAACAGCGACTCCAAAAGCAGAAACCACGGTATAGTCGTCGGCGTCTTGTAGCTTTTTGATGTTGTTTTTTGGCAAGGGTGACGCGATACAGCAGCGACTTGATGAAGCTGTGGTTCTTGGGAAAGCCATTTTTGACCTATTACTATATCACTCTGCTTCCTTTGTAAATGACTCTTGTGTATTCAGAAATCCATGATTAACGAGTAAAAGAACAACTTGATTTGGATTGTGCACCTCACGTTCGCTAGTCTATAGTACTACTAAATGACCACTGTACTCCGTACACCGTAGACCGACAACGCTAACACAGCCTCTCAGTTCAGGCATCGCCTTCGGGCCCACTGATCGATAAGGCTCAACAATGTGACAAGGGCTTGAACTTAACCAGGCGTCCAGGACCCGATCGTGGTCACGTGCCACCCTGCCTCGGAGAAATTTCATTGTTCAAACTCCCAAATGCCAAGATGTCTTGGCGCACTCACAGCGAAGTCGGCTCCGCGCAATTTCATCAAATCGATTTCCAAAACAGCTTGAACTTTTGTTACCGTCGTCGACAATATCTGACACTTTGTTCAACGGGCAGCAAAGATGTAAGTATACTCCATGAATGCCATTGCCCTCTTCGTGCTAACATCATAATCAGGTCTCACCGAAAGTTCGAAGCACCACGACATGGTAAAACCACATTGATTCCTCGCATTGAAAGATAGCCCATACTAATGACCTATGCACAGGTTCGCTTGCGTTCCTTCCCCGAAAGCGAGCAGCAAGACACCGAGGAAAGGTCAAGAGGTTGGTTATCTAGAAGTCATGACTCGTTTTGAGAGTCGAAGCTGAAACATTCCACAGCTTTCCAAAGGATGACCCAAAGAAACCTGTCCATCTTACCGCAACCATGGGCTACAAGGCCGGTATGACCACCATCGTCCGAGACCTCGATAGACCAGGTGCGAAGATGCACAAGAAGGAGGTCGTTGAAGCCGTCACTGTCGTCGAGACTCCTCCAGTAAGAGATATTCCATCCGCACAAAAATTTTCGCACACACTCACCCCACATCCCAGTTAATCGTCGTCGGTCTTGTCGGTTACATCGAGACACCTCGCGGCCTTCGATCCCTCACCACTGTCTGGGCCGAGCATCTCAGCGACGAAGTGAAGCGTAGATTCTACAAGAACTGGTACCGATCGAAGAAGAAGGCATTCACCAAATACGCAAAGAAGCACTCCGAGGACAAGGGCTCATCCGTCACCCGCGAACTCGAGCGCATCAAGAAATACGCCACTGTCGTCCGTGTCCTTGCCCACACTCAAATCCGTCAGACCCCTCTCAAGCAAAAGAAGGCACACTTGATGGAGATCCAGGTCAACGGTGGAAGCGTTGCAGACAAAGTCGCCTTTGGCCACGGTCTGTTCGAGAAGCCGGTCGGGATCGACACCATCTTCGAGCAAGACGAGGTTATCGATGCCATTGCCGTGACCAAGGGCCATGGTTTCCAGGGCGTCACCAGCAGATGGGGAACCAAGAAGCTGCCGCGAAAGACACACAAGGGTCTCCGAAAGGTCGCCTGTATCGGTGCCTGGCATCCTTCGCACGTCCAATGGACCGTCGCCCGTGCCGGTCAGGACGGCTACCACCATCGTACCTCCGTCAACCACAAGATCTACCGCATCGGTAAGGGTAGCGACGAAAAGAACGCCGCCACCGAGTTCGACGTTGTCAGCAAGCAAATCACACCGTAAGTTCCTCCACCTTCTCAGTTTCCACATCACGAAACCAAAAGAGAGACATGCATGCTAACAACCACTCTAGTCTGGGCGGCTTCGTGCACTACGGCGAGGTCAAGAACGACTTCGTGCTCCTCAAGGGCTCCATCCCCGGCGTCAAGAAGCGAGTCATCACCCTCCGCAAATCCCTGTACACCCACACCTCCCGCAAGGCCCTCGAGAAGGTCGACCTCAAGTGGATCGACACCTCGTCCAAGTTCGGTCACGGTGCTTACCAAACCGCCCAGGAGAAGAGACAATTCTTGGGTACCCTCAAGAAGGATCTGGCTCCTGCTTCATAGAGTTAGTTTCCACCGTTACTGCGTTCCTTTTCCCCTTCCTGTGAGTTAGGGCCGGGGGGCCGGCTTGTGGTGGATCGAGCACAGAGACTACCCACGAAGATGCCGAAATGATAGCTAGTTAAGATGATTACACGTGTGCTTACTTCGCTGGAAAAAAGGTTGATGGGACACGGCTACATCGTCAATTACGTTGGCAAAATCTCACAAAGCGAGAGAGATACCACCGGTGTTTCGATTTGTGTCACACTCAGAAGGCATTTTACCCTCTTCTGTGAGTGGCACTGCTACTACTTCTAGCATAGCAATGGTAGCAAAAGGATGAATGAATTCAAAACAAAATTCCAAAATGTTCCAACAATGTCTACTTTATCGAGTTCAGGTGGTTTTTAGTTTGTTGAACATGGTTACGAAGCCACTTTGACACGAAACGAGTCGTCGCTCTCACAATTATGTAGCATAAATACGCTCTAATAATAGGAAGTGTGGGCTCACGCAAGCGTTCCTAAGGGACACATTATATCTCTCCTCTTATTGTGCCATGACCCACACAGGTGGATTTTCAATATCCCTAGCTCTCCACGGCCTTGGTGTACACGCCCACCAACTTCCCAACCCCAAGCGTGACGATATAGTATTCGACTCTCGTCGCGCCGACCTCAATCCTGAAGATCTTGACTCCCTTCCCATCACCAGCGCTCTTCACGCGGTCAATGATATCAGCATACTGACCCATGGGGTCGAAGTCCTTCACACTCAACTCCCCAACGTCGCCCTGCTCGGCCTTCGCACCTAAGGCTTTCTTGAACTCCGCTTTGCTGGGCAGTCCATCGAGTGAGCAGTTTAGGAGCACAGGCTCAAAGGGAGAGTCTGTGTCCGACGTGTACGTCAGTGTGTCTGGGATGGACCGTAGAGAGGATGGGAGTGAGGCATTGTCGGTGGTTGTCGGGTCGAACTTGCTCTTTGTCACCGAGGTCGATTCCGAGACGCCGGATTTTGGGTCTTCGTTTGCTTTGTTTAGGAACGCCGTGTACGATGCATCGTCCGACATGCTGGAGTATGGTCGGGTCGCTTGCGTGGGTTGTTTTTGTGCTGTGTGACGGGCGTTGGAGCTGAGATCTTTGATATTCCTGATCAGGATTGTGGCACGGCGGATTCTTCCCCTGCAGATTAGCGGGTTGTCCTGTAGTAGTGGTCTGATGGTTCTAGGGGCGTGGATTGCTCGCGCCTGAATTGCGGGATGGGAGATGTTGTGACAGGGCTGGTTGCTGAGGGCTGGTCGATTTGGCCTGTCGGATTTGAGAGGAAATCGTCGAAGGACCCGGTTTGGAACTGGTTTGGAACCGGATTTGAGCATTCGTCAACCGTGCCGGTATGGAGGAAACGTAATTGTAGGTGTGAGGTTCAAGTTGTGTCCTAGAGGACCTAAAAGTGTGGAAGTCGCAGCCAAAGGATTTGGAGATGATGTCACGTATTAATTAATAGCTGGACTAAATGGTCGAATTCGCAACGATTAAGCCTTACCTGTTATGCTCAGGGATGCGAGCAGACCCTAATTATGATGACATCGAAGCGCCAGGCACCTAGCCTAGTAGGTGCCTAGTTAGGGAAATCCCCGGGCATGAGGTACATACCAACTCAGTAGTAGTAATAGTATCGTCGATACTCAGAGGTATGGAGAGATGGTGTTTTTAGGGTTCCGGGATTTTGACTGCGAGGAGGCAGTGATCTCGACAATCGGTTGCCAAAGTCGTTCATTCACATGTGCAGCTATTGCTTCATGGATAGCGGTGGCATTTTGTTAATTTGGTACGATGTGTCTTGGAGCTTGTCAAGTTCTGAGTGCCTCAACCTACATAAGGTATGGATGCACTATGTACCTGAGAAATGTCGTACGAGAGGGAGTGGTCTGCATGGAAGGGGGTCTGAAGACCCTTACCTTGACACACAGGTTGGTAGAAGTCAATACCGGGATCAAGATCACTCCGCTCACCCTCTACCTTGGGTTGTGTACTTGACAAGTTGCCTATAAATGCTCGTCATAACATTAAGAATGGAAACCATGTTGGCAGACTCTGGATGAAAAATTACATTCTGCGACAACTGAAGCCCAAGAACAGTTGTTCCGGCGACACAGGGTTCACTACAATCCGGTACGAGATCCGCATCAGAAGCGGGAGGAAGTATTGACACTTCCCCTTGAGCTCGGATGGAGTGAAGCATAGATATCTAAACTCTGGATGGGCACTGTTGGGCGAGTTACGAGTATCTCACGAGTAACATCGGAGATAATGCTACCTGCCTCTGACAGCGTACGAGTAGATGCGGAGTACAACAGACAGGTTGGTCAGCCTTCAGTCTCTATCGCAGTAGGAGACGAGCGGTGGACGAAGCAATTGAAATTTTCCTCTTGGGTGCCAGCAAGGCATTGGTCATCACATGGCACATGAATGACGGCAGTCGGTCTTTGAGAGATTGAGTGTCTGGTGTCAAGGTCGGCACGTATCAGACATGGATCTGATAGCAGGGGGTAACCCGGAGATGATTGCAATATCGTTGGTATCGCTGGCAACGCCGTGGTGGCTTATGACACGAGCTCTTTTGGGTTATCCGTCTGGTTGAAAATGGGCATTTTTGAGAGTCAAAACTCCATTTGGACGTCCCGGACATTACTCCTATGCATGTTCGAGTACTCCGTTGAGTATTTGCAAACCATCCTCGCAAAAGACTCGGCCTGTCATTCTTATACTCGTCTATTGAACAAAAAGAGAAATTGGACGACTTAGGCGAGGATGCAGTAAGGAATGATTGCCGAAATCGAAACAATAGCCGCAGAGTCTTGTCTCTTCCCCAAACAGCTACGCGCAAGGGGCAACCTGCGGCTCCAAGGACTTCGGTTGCGAGTATTTCGTTCCTTGTTAGTCCCACTGTTCTAGGCGGAGCCTCATTCCGGGATGGTGTGTTGTAGAACTGCGAATCGAGTCTTTTGACTCTTGGGGGTTTTTCTTGATGCTGCAGAGTACCGAGAACAGATGCAAAGGCGTTCTCCAAGGTGATGCGGTATACATACTCCGTACATACATACGTATCGTTCTTATCAGCCTGGATCTTCGTCGCTAGGGTTTCATGTCTCTTGTCCTCTCGCAGGGCTCGAATTTCGGCCGGGAACAAGCCTCGTTCCTTGCCAAGGCCCACCATCACTTCGTTCGCCATGACCGCAGAACGGGATGGAGACCATTCGCCAAAAGGGCCATCCATGTTTATTTCTTCGAGGGGATTCAAAATTCGGGCCCCTGAAGGACAAAGTGGACCGGCGGTCAGCAGTGGGATCTTAGTCGGACGCCACCTCCTGGCCTTGTCAATCTGTTTGGCTGACGCGCCCTCGACTGTGCCACACTCCATGCGCGGCCAATGCACTACTATTCTGGTTGTTAGCAAGTTGTTGGCTGTTTGCCTCCTGGGTCCAAGGCCTGGTTGAATCGCAAGCTGTTACAAGTCCACCCAGTTGCCAGTGGGCTAGACATGTCGATCTCCATGAAGTGTCCAACAATAATCGTACAGTAGTAAGGAGTTCTCCATTACATGTTGCGTGGTCCATCATCTTGAGACTGCCTGGGCTCGAGCATGTCAGATCCTCCGTCGGAAGGTCTATGTTTGGATGAGGATCCGCGATGCAAATGAGAACACCACTCGTAATACTGGGACTGGTTTCCATGTTGATCGGGGCTCCGTGAATGACTGTGCATCTATTTATTTATTCCTCGTATCCCTGGGTACGGTCCGAGTATTACTGGCTTCTGAACCCTAACCATGAAGCGAGTCTGCCATCGTTGATGCCGGTTGCACCGATGGAAAGCCTCACGGAGCCTCAATCGCCCAGGGTCATCGTAGCCTGTAGGGAGGTTCTGATCTTCGCTGCTGGTCTTTGTCTTTGGTCATTATTGTTATTGTCCGGGCAGTTGGTACACGTCACCCACCAGTAGTACTCCTAAGAAAGCCCAAGAGGTTACCTTTAATTGCTTCTCCACTGGCACCCTCCATCGACCAGGCAAGAGAATTGCTCCGCGTCAGAGAGCCGCAAGAGCAAGTGGGAGAGGTACATAGCAGCCCCTATGTAAGTTAAGCATTAGGCAGCTTACGAACAGGAATGATTAGTGGATTGGCTGTGGTCCTCCATGGGCTCCAGGCGCTTTATGCCCAGCTCGGTGCCAGGCACCGCAAACAGAGCCCCACTATTCCCTGGTCTTGAAGCTTTTAGGCAGAGCCAAGGCACCCCTAATTGTGCACTTCGGGGGGCGACCCTGCCTAAGCGAGTGCTCTCCCGACCACCTGCACCTCAACCACCACTATCTGTATCTAACTCGACTCAGCCTCCAAACCAACTTTCCTACAGCAATCGCTCTCCATGTACAGCTTCACCACCATCTCTTGATTCGAGAGACCTTCCATTCGTTTAACCACCACTTCTCAATATCTCGTATTCAATTCCTCACACAGCCTCTTCTACCATATCGACAACCCGACAACGCATCCTCCACCACGGAGCTCTTTCTTCTTTCCTGCAGGCCAGAAAGGAGAATCTCTACTCGGTCTCAACAATCACCGCGATTCTCCAAACAACTGCAACCTGACTCTATATTTGTTGCCTGTCGTACCCATCTTACGGCTCTAGGCCACCTATTTGTCTACCCTGCATTCATCTGCTTAATATACACATCTCACGCTGACTCTGCGTCGGCCCAAACACATCAACACCCGATCAAACCAGCCTGAGGCTACTCAACAAGCAAGATACTTCTCGAGCCTTACTCGCTCCCCAACACTCTGCCGAGTACACTATCTTGTAAACGAGTCACACATACAGACAGCATCATCACTCCTCACTCGGTCAGTTCTGCGGCGATCGATCTCTTTGACGACGAGTCGGTCGCCACGATATAATGTCGTCCCACAGCAATTCTCCTCCTCCACCTCGAGTCCCTCCGCACATAAGACTGAACTCGGGCCAAGAGGATATTCTCAGTAGCGATGCAAGCGGTTCTTCCCGGACGCTTGTCCCCACCTCCAGACCCGGCACGGGCTCGCGGTTGCAAAACGTCTATAGTGCAGAGCAGGTGCAAGACTCGGCAGAAAGACTGCTACCACCGTCAAGGTCAGGTCGGTTTCGGGACGACGGCTCGCCTTTAAGATCTCCAGTACGGTCAAGCTACTCCTCCCGGCGCTCTAGTTGGGAATCGGACAGAAGTAGAGATAGCAGAGGTTTCGATAATCCTTTCCGAGACTCCAGCCAATCGAGACCAGCCTCAAGAGCTGGAAGCGACGACAACGACGTCAACACACAGACAGTATCCGAGAAGTATAACATCCTACCCTCGGCTGGGCTACTACTGTTCCCTGAAGACGTTGAAAAGGACGACTATTTACATAACCCAGATCCGGCGGAAGAACAACGCGACTGTGATATTTTTACCAAGCGAGGCTTTGTCAATATCGGTGGCTTAGGCCTAATCGTATTAGGGATACTCACCTTATTCGTTGGGTATCCTGTCATGTGTGTAAATCTCCCTCATCTGTCACTTTCGCTAACAGACTACACAGCACTTTCGTCCAAAAATATACGGCAACCACAGATCCTTGCGCTGTCACTAATGACTGTATCAATACGGGAAAAGTACCGCTCTTGAAGAACATGCGATCCACCCTGATCGATCCCAACACACCTGCATCCGCCAAAACGAAGAAAGACTTTCATGGCAACACATGGAATCTGGTGTTTTCCGATGAATTCTCGGAGTCAGGCCGTACATTCTACGAAGGCGATGATCCGTACTGGACAGCGGTTGATATTTGGTATGGCGTGACAAGAGATTTAGAATGGTACGACCCTGACGCAGCTACGACAAACGACGGTGTCTTGGAGTTGCGTTTCGATGCCTTTCAGAACCATGGTTTGAATTATCGATCCGGTATGTTGCAGTCGTGGAATCAGATGTGTTTCAAAGGAGGGAGACTGGAAGCCTCGATTTCCCTCCCGGGGCGAGGCGACACAGTTGGTTTCTGGCCTGGTTTCTGGTCAATGGGTAATCTGGGAAGAGCGGGATATGCGGCGACTACCGATGGTCTGTGGCCATATTCTTATGATCATGTCTGTGACGCTGGAATCACGGCCAACCAGAGTTCCCCAGATGGCATCAACTATCTTCCAGGAATGAGACTCCCAGCCTGCACCTGCTCAGGTGAAGATCATCCCACACCTGGAAAGTCGCGATCTGCCCCCGAAATCGACGCCCTGGAAGCTAGCAACGCTCCATTTGATCAATCTGGTTATGTCATCGGTCACGTCTCACAGAGTTTCCAGGTCGCACCCTTCGATATCTGGTACCAGCCAAACTACGACTTTGTAGAAATCTTCGATTTCTCTGTCACACAAATGAACACATACAAGGGTGGACCGTTCCAGCAGGCTGTTTCCGGCCTTTCGAATTTGAACAATGACTGGTACGACGGAAATGCATATCAAGTTTATGCCTTTGAATATACTCCTGGAGCCGATGGTGATATCATTTGGTATGTCGGTGACAAAACTCCAGTCTGGCGAATGCAGGGACAGGCTCTCGGGCCCAATGGCAATGTGGCTCAGCGTACTGTAGCCGAAGAACCCATGTCTGTAATTGTCAATTTTGGCATGTCTCCTGGATTCTCGCCTATCAATATGACTGGCCTCGCGCCGCTTATGCCTGCCACCATGCGAATTGACTACATTCGCATCTATCAAGATAGCGATATGGAGTTGACTTGTGACCCTGACGGGTTCGAAACAACTGGATATATCAACTCCCACAAGGATATCTACTACAATCCGAACATTACCAATTGGTGAGTGCTCTGAGCAATCGATAGCCAAATATCGCAAGCTAACAACATAAACAGGCAGAACACTGGTTATCCATGGCCCAAGAATTCCCTTGTTGACGGTTGTTAATTCTAATTTATAATTTTACGATCGAACTTGCCAACCAGAAGTGTCTGGTCTGTACAGATGTTTGAAAATTTTTCGAATTAGCGGCATGTCAATCAAGCACAGTGGCGTTCAGGCGATGCTTTACGGCAAGGAATCGGATGGATTATGGAGGATCCCCATTGGATTATGGGCAACATCACTTTTGTCTAAAGTTACGAACAAGAAGGGAATGATGATCTTTCCCACTACAAACAAGTCGATTGAACATTTTCGAGACCCTGGACCCGTTGCCAAACATAACCAAGGCAAAGACGCTGGGTGAAGGCGCAAGAGTATAAGGCAGTACTTGATTCAGGCGTTGAGACAAGAGCCGTGAAGCTTTGTGGATGAATAGACCTCTTGAACGACACTCAAGTCTCAGGCACGGAGTTGCAGGAGATATTAGTCTTCAGAGCATCAAAATACCAAAAACATTATAAATTCAACGGGCTCTCTGAACATCTTTCAATTGACAGTACGGTATGATCTGAGTCAAGACTGGGTAGTTTAAAGGTGCTATATAGCTAGACCTTAATAGTAGGTCAACTGTCCGGGTATGCTTGGTCACTTCATCTCACGTCACCGTACGGAGTACATGAGGACCTCGTCGTGTCGTGTTGTCAGCTCAGGGGAATGGCGGTCATCATGTCCCCTACATGGGTCCTTAACTCCCTGCCTTGTAGAATTATTTCTCGATGAATATTAGGGATTTAATCCTCTTGCTTAATGAAATAATTATAGAAAGTTGATACTTCCTCCCAAGTTTTCTACTGGTCAGCCTCGCCCCTGAGTTAGCAATCCCTCGTCCGTGGTGCCAAACTTGTTAGTCAGCATACCAGCCCTGAGCCAATGCTGATGGAGATCATAGTGGAGGCGTCGATGGCATCTCCGTTTTCAACGATCTTTTTCAATAGAGTGACATGGTAAGCATCTATCTACATTGTTTTTCTTCAGTGGTCTGTGTACAGCTGACCGCCAGCGGCAAGATCTAATGCGGTCACCTCTTCAATCTTACGATGGGGAACGTCTTCTTCGGTGTAAAGTCGCGATCAAATCTGCGTCTGGCGGAGGTGCGAGGACGGACCCTGGTTACGGACATCCTTAGCTTCCGCACTACAGACCTTCAAGGAAAACATCATCCGCATCAGCCTCAAAGGCAGTTTGAAGTCTTTTTTCAACGTCCCACAAATTAGGCGTCCGCAAAGAGTCTGTTTGAGCGAATGTGACCATGTCTGAGATTTGACTTCACATCCCTACTTGACGTCCGTTCTTGAGCGTTGTGTGAACGCTTCGGTACCGATGAATCCAAATGTCCACACACCTTGGTTTGAATTTGGTCTTCAGTGGGCCGAGCAGCCCCCCCACTCCGATGGTATTGAGCGATCGTTCTTACCGATATATTCAGGCACGAAACCCTGTGTGTGCATCTGCGAGCAGAGGAGTTGGACAACTCAAGTTTGCGGCCATTGCAGCATCTTCACACATGTCACCGAGGCTGGAAAGCCCCCGGTCAGGCCATGCCAGCTTTGGGCAGGAGAAGGATGTTCGAGAGGCTTGGTTTACCATGTAAATGCAGCCCACCCTCTCTTTATGTGCAATTTTCGCACAAAAGATATGGTTCACTCCAGGTGCGACGACAATCCCTTCTTGATCCAGCACCCCTCGAAACCTATCATGGCTGGGACTATTGATGCATCCTTTCCATTGGCCGAAGGCATTGCGTAAGATTTGTATTTATCTTCTCCGGCGCTGAATATACTTCTAGCTTCACTCCGTCGAGCTACCAGCCAGCCCTAGAGGAGCCTAGACTTTGCCTCACTATCCTCTCGTGGGACATCTGACTCCACCGAGCCGGTCTTCCTCCTCAGTTAAGTCCAATTTTTCGGTTCGTGCCGTTCGGCGAGCCGAGCAGTCAGAGTCAGGTCGATCAGCCTTGCTCAGCCTCTCCACCATTGGTTCACATTGAGACAGGCCCAAGTGAGATCATAATTCCTTGATGGTTATAAGATGTCCCCCATTTTCCTTCCCGGACAACTTGCTGCCAGGTTGGTCCCCATCGATTTAAGACGTGCCCTCAAATCCCAGCTTGAGGAAACATTCTTCACTTATATAGCACCTGGATTCATACGCAGCGATGGTAGCGAAACTAATCTCTGAAGATTCAGGTGCTCTCTCCTTCAAAATTGAGACTGAAACCCCGACAAATGAACAGATCGAACAAGGCCAACACCCTGGTGACAATTGGTCAGCCAAGGAGAAAACCCTTGTGAGGAAACTGGACATGACGCTATTACCCATGCTTTGGATCCTCTACTTGTTCAATCATCTCGACCGCAATACTATCGCGTTCGTGGAACCTGTATTTCCTCTTAGCCTGGCAGCTAACTGTTGCTAGGCACGCGAGATTGAACAGCTTTGAGGACGATCTCGGTTTGACTGGCGACCAATTCAATATCGCTGTATCCATCCTCAATGTCAGGTAAGTTTTTCTGCCTCCTGGCGCTACGCCCACTCACAAAGATAAGCTATATGCTCGCGCAGTTGCCCTCGAACATGTTGTTGACACGTTTGCGACCAAGTTTATATCTCCCATTCTGCGCAGCCCTCTGGTCTGTTGTCTCAGGGTCGACTGCTGGAGCAAAAGATTTCGGCGGCTTGGTCACAATTCGATTCTTTTTGGGCCTCGTCGAGGCACCCTTCTTTCCCGGGGTAAGTTATGTGTGGAAATGGCGGGTTTGCGGTCACTAACAATTGAGTTATAGGCAGTCTTCATCCTTTCTTGCTGGTACACACGCCGAGAACTAGCTCTACGCACGGCGATCCTTTATTCGGGGTCAGTGCTTGCCACCGCTGTCTCGGGACTTGTCGCGGCAGGGGTCTTCGCCAGTCTTGATGGCGTTGCAGGCCTTGCCGGCTGGCAGTGGCTCTTCACCATTGTGTCAGCTACTAGCTCTGTTGCTGCCATTGCTGCTGTATATGTCCTGCCTGACTACCCAGAGTCAAAGACTGGTAATGGTCGCCGGCTCTTCACCGAGGACGAGCGCCAAGTTGCCGTGGAAAGAATTGCTCGCGACCGCGTCTCTACACCGGAGACTAATGGATCGGTGTTCTATGGCCTCAAACTTGCCACATCGGACTACAGGACCTGGATCTTTGCCCTGCTGCTCTGTTCCAATCATAGCGCATCCGGATTCAATAACTGTGGGCCTTGTCCGTTCATTCCAACCATATTGTTGCTAATATTACGTTCAAGTCTTCCCAACCATCCTGAAGGGCTTCAACTTCGGCAGTACCACTCTGACACTTATCCTCACCTCCCCACCCTATCTCATCGGAGCGATAATCTCTTTCGTTGTCGCCTTTTGCAGCGACCGCAAGAATGAGCGAGGCTTCCATATTGCCGTGCCGATGGTAGCCGCACTGGTCGGATTTGCCATCAGCATCGGCACCCTCAATGTCCCCTCTCGCTACCTTGGCTCCTTCCTCTACACGTCGGGGTGCTTCTCCGCGAACGCCTTGATTTACAGCTGGGTGGCCAGCACTTTAAACCAGACAAAAGAGAAACGTGCGTGTGCGACCTCCATTGTCAATCTAGTAAGCCACTTGGGAGCAATCTGGAGTCCGTATTTCTTTCCGAAAGATGATGGGCCAAGGTATGTTATGGCTATGCTGTTGATGTTGGCCTTCTCGTTCCTAGAAATTGTTTGTTGCATGTTTCTGAAATTCAATCTAAAGCGGGCCAATGCTAGGTTGCGTGCCATGGGGGAGGCGGAGGGTAGGAATGTCGTGTTATATACCTTGTGAATGACAACAGATGAGTACGCTGGAGGCTGAGCAGTCTCTTTGATATCTGGTGGTTTCTCGCTAAGCAGTACGGTCGGAAGGGTTGTTGTCTGGTTTGTTCAAGCCTGTGCTCAGATAGAGCATTGTTGATCCAATATTGGCATATTTGGACTAGAGTGTGTCGTTAGCGACTGAGGTCAGTGAGCAGAGATTCACTGTCTCGCATAAAAGTCTCCATTAGATGGTTACTGGACGATGAAAAAGCTTTAATCAGCTGCAAGAGCTCTTCCTCATCGTGCACAGCTTTTGCCTTTGTTCTGTTTGCACAAGACCATAGCAAGCACGGATAATCTGATGGAACGGAACTTGCCGTAGATACGGAACAAAAGCGGCTCCTACCCTCTTCTCGATCTCATCGTCAAGTCGGATTCATCACTATCTCATGACTGTACCTTCCCTTGAACTCGAGAGCCTAGTGAGTCTTAAGGGCAGCATGCGAGCTCGGTGACATTGGTTTCACCTTTGACTCGGACATTCCAGTGACTGCGCAACTTCGGCCTCAGACTCCCCATTTATGCCAGCGCACTACCACAAGATTGAGTTCTGACCATCCTTGAGGAACCAAAGCCATCAATATCGAAAACTACAAAGCGTAAAATACTGCGCATAATGACTGACTCAGACCCCGAATTGCCTGAAGAGGTGACCAAAGATTTCAAAAAGGACTGGGAACCCAAAGGGGACTTTGGACGGCACAAGGTCGAAACTGAAGCGGACAAAAAGAAAAAGCTTGCACACGTCATCCTGAACAATTACCAGATGTTGATGAAATGCGCTCTTGACAACGACCAGGTAAGTTTTCCCCAGTGGATGGCTTTTGAAGGGTGAAAGAGCAGTTCTCATGGCGTTTTCTCTTCCAAAATAGTCGATTCCAGCCACGCGACACTTCTTCGAAAAGGTTGCTTCGGGAGCATCGCCAGAGCCGATCATCAAGAATTGGTTTCCTAAGTCCTAAAGCCCTCGTCGACGAGTCAGAATGGCGTTGCTTTGTGAGGACATGAAGGAAAGTTATGATACGTATGGGATGTCGCACACAGGTGGCATTGACCTTGCAGCTGCTGTGTAACCTGAACGGCGGGAGGTAGGGGAAGCCTTGAAGGACATCAAGGAAGCGAGCGAGGCACTCTGCTGGAGTACGGACTGGTAGTTAGTATTTCACAAGAATGGATCAATGAGTAATACGAAGCGGCTATTACAGCTGAACTGTTGTCCATGTGCCTCTTCAACAAACGCATCTTCCACTGCAAGTTGTACTCAGCCTTGTCGCCGTATCACGTGTAATAGACTGCGTCTGGATTGCGAGGCTGAGGTTGCTAGTCAATTGTTAGGGTGGGGGGAAGGCGGTGAAGGAAATAATTATTTCTGCCGAAGAATCTCAGAACAAAATTATGCACACCCACATGTACAGCGGAAGACCAGCAGACCTCGCAGGCTCAGATACGCAGAACCTCCAATAGCGAAACTGCGTCAATCAGCCAAAATGTCGCTGGAGGAGAGGTTATCCAAAATTAAATCCCCCAATCTACAAAGTCAACAACATGTATGCCCCCTTCGTCGTAGGGTCTTCGCACATCCCACTAATTCATGCCCGCAGACAGCCGTTGTACTCACCTCCATTGAAGAGACTCTGCGAGATCAAAAAACAAAATTCACGGCGACCGCTTACTTTGCCGCCCTCCTTGCGTTGTTAAAGCAGTCTGCTCCAGACTCGCAACAGCAAGGAAACGATAGTGAAATCGTCACCTCCACCATATACCTTCTCGACCTGGTCACTTCCTATGTATCGCCGAGTCTCCTCCGGACTGAATTCAGCACCATCATCACTCTTCTCGCACCCTACCTGAGCTCTTCTACAGCCAATGCGCCCCTCTTACGGTCGACGATAGGATGCTTGGAGTCACTTTTAAAAGCGCAGGATAATGCCGCATGGGGCCTCCCACAGAGCCAGACGAGCCCACGGCAAGCAATCCCCGTCCTGCTGACCCTGGCGATCGACCCACGGCCGAAGATCAGGAAAAGAGCGCAGGAAGCCTTGACCGAGGTCTTGAAGAACCCTCCGCCAGGACCTGCCCTCGACCATCCAGCCGCAGAGCTGTGTGCGGTCGCTGCTCAAAACAACCTCCGCAATGCCGTTGATTTGGTCCAGCAGGCACGGCGACAAAAGGGAAGACCGGACGATAGCCACGAGCCCGCTGTGATTCATGCCCTCCAACTCACTAAGACAATAGCCTCTGCCTCCGGCGGCTGGCCGAGCAAGAAGATCGAGCCGCTCTGTGAGCTCCT
>Ga0105239_10003127_pt1 | contig 20547 bp, 14 predicted proteins | sample KBSC44metaG_FD_92761 | JGI IMG/M metagenome (GOLD analysis project Ga0105239, IMG submission 92761) | Corn rhizosphere microbial communities from Kellogg Biological Station, Michigan, USA - KBS C4-4 metaG | ecosystem: Host-associated > Plants > Roots > Rhizosphere > Soil | place: Michigan, USA... | reverse complement strand
TATACTATAATACACTGTATAGTAAGTATAGTGATTCGGCCATGCTAATCGTAGCGCGAGTGAATGAATGAATGAATGAAATGAACGGCAACTTGCTGTAGCAGCACCAGTACTTAGTAGTTGCAGCAGCAACAGCACTGAGAGGGCGACTGAGGCTTAGGCTGGGCCTCGTTCCTTGACTGTCGGCTGTGGTAGATCTATGTACCACTGGTTATTTGGTTCGGTTGAGTTGCTAACTAACGAACTACTATGTAGTTGGTTAGTCTCGATATTCTTTCTCCATTGCTCATCTCCTGGACATGTTGGATGGCTCGGTACGTTGTGTACACTGCATGCAGCACACTCGCTAGCTACTATGTATGCGTGCTCGATGTTCCAGCTCTTTGGCGGTTACTATTAGGTGTGCCACGGGTCGATCTGTGTTGCACTTGCGTTGTATAGTATTCGGGAAGACAAACTGGCTCTTTCTCCCGTGTCATTCGTGAAGGTTTGTTTGGTAGGTTTTTGTCGTCAGTGGAAGTTGCTATTGGCAATGACGATAGTTTTCCAAAGTGAGCACTGCGCACGTCGTCGGGGGCACAGAGGCAGGCGGTGCTAGGGGGGAAGAAAATCCCTAGGCTGGTCGGTATAGTAAGTACATGGTTCGCTTCCCTTCATCACATACTTTGCTTTCCTTTCCATTTCACTTCCTCTCCCTCTTCGCTGGGGGTTGCGGCTTCCTCACTCTCGCTACCGCCGCGACCTTGGGTTTTGTATTGGTGGATTTGATAGGTGCTGCATGACCACTGGTCTGGGCTCCTTCAAGCTTTTTCATCGCCGTCGTCATCGATTTAACGGCTTTGTCGAGCCCCGTGTTCGCGGTCCGCAGCGCCGTGTTGGACTTCCGGAGACTGCTGTTGTCTTGCTTTAGGGTTTTGTTCTCGGCTTTCTGAGCGCGGTGAAAGGGAGATGTGAGGTTAGTGATTTTCAGCAAAAATAAAGTAGCCTGGAGGGGAGGCTGTTTGGGAGGGTGAGGAATAGGATGGTGACTAACTAACTCCCTGACCTGCTCTGCCATCGCAGGCTCGAGGTCCTTACAGTGCTGCTGAAGCTTTGATGCTGCTTCGAAAAGTTCCTTGGTCGCGCTGTAATCCCATAGGCCGACTGAAGAGCCGGACCTGTCGAGTTCGGTGCGCCATGTTTCGAGAAATGTATCTAGTTCGCTGGCGTCTTCCATTGTTGGTGACTCGGATGAGACTCTTGTGATGATGTGAGTTGGCCTGGGTTTGGAGGGATGCTGCTTAGTGAGGTGTGGGGAAGGATGTTGAGCAAGAGGTCAAAAAGTGAGTGAATGACGAGAGGAAGTCGCGGAAATTGTGAGGAGAGGAGGAACAGGATGGTGAGGATGTGAACCACGTGGGTGATTAGATTCGAGATGGTGATGTTGACGGGGTTCAAGTTGAGAATGTTCCTGGGACTTGGAAACGCTATGGCAAGGATGGTGGTACTGAGTGCAGATATAGGAGAGGGAGAGAGGGAGTGGTAGTGGAGTAGGAAGGAGGATAGTAGAGAAAGGTCAGGTCAAGTTTTGTATAGTATTAGAACGGGGTGAAGCATTCGAGGCGGGAACCAAGGCCATCGATGGCACGGGGGAGTTCTTCCTTGCAAATATGTGCGATATGACAGCACACACGAAAGGATACTTCATACATATCCTTCGTAGTGGAGTAGCTCAGTCATCATCCTCTTCATGGTAATTCACCCTACGCCTTGCAGTGCGTCTTCTTAAGGCTTGAGCTGGCTGAGGCATCTTCGGCTTCGAAGCCACTCCTTTAGAAGATAGTGGAACAGGCTTATCTGATACCAAGTCCTCGTTTTTGGCTTCTTGAGCAGCTTGCCATGCCGCCTTTTCTGCACGACGGGCTGCTGCACGGTCTGCTGTCGTCTTTACCTTCTCTGGATCTCGAGGCTTTGCTTCCCTTTTCTTTGGTCGCAACCATTCCTCCATCCCCGGTGGCCAGTATACACGGCCTTCTGGGCCTCCCATACCAACATCTTCTTCAGGGATCGTGGGAGGTGGTTGCAGTTCAAGCTCATCCTCAGATTCTGGGACTCCTTCTTCATCTTTAATCTTCTTTTTGTTGGCATTCTTCTTTGGCTTCTTGAGCGGTTTCCAGGGCCGATTCTCATCGCTTCTCACGTTGGGTTGAATATCGCTAAAAGTATCAAATCCAGGTAGTTTGAATATTCGCATCAGCTCAAATACCGCTTGTTCTTTATCCTTCGCTTCGATCATCAGATCCATGTCCGGGGCGCAAGGCGGAAGAGTTGCAACTCGAGGATTGTGCTTTCGTCTCTGTCGCCCTGTAATGGCCGATGGCGTGGGTTCAGAGTAGTGCATTTTCTGGGTGATACCTTTGCGAGTCCATGTTTCCTTGATCCGTGGATACAGATCCATGATATCTAGTGTCCCTTCGCGAACTTCGTCTGCATCGAAGATGATATTGTGATGGTGGAAGTCGAGGACAAGGGGGATATTGAGCTCCTCACACACAGGGAGCAGGTCATGGACACTGTAGCAGACGTCATCATTCTCAAGCACCAGGCGGTCTTTCACTTTCTGTGGGAGCTGGAGGTAGTGCTCCTTGAAGCGAGCGATTGTCGCAGCCTTGTCCCCAAACATACCTCCCATATGCAGAATTATGACAGCATCACTATCCTGTTGCTCTGGGAGCTTCAACAGGTCCAACAGCTCGCAATGGTATTCCAAGTCACGAATTGACGCGGTGATTACTTCCTTTCGAGGTGAACCAAGTTGAGTAAATTGTCCCGGGTGTGTCGTTAAACGATGTCCTAGTTTCGCTGCAACTGCACCGGCTTCTGCTAGAACATCAGAAGCAAACGGAGCGAGTTTATATCCATATACATCATGTGAGGCAAAGGGAAACATCTCTGACGACAAGCGGAGGAATTTGATGCCATATCTGTCATTCCATCGCAACATTTTCACAATATCGCGTGCATTTGCGATCCCGAGGGCTTCGACATACGCTTTCCCTCTCGCTATTTCAGCGGGTTGATCTTTATCTGGTCGATTTTTGGTCGGATGCTCTGGTTGGGTCGGATCCTTGAGAGGATGGCGGTGTTCGAGTATTGAAGCAATGCGACAAGTTCTTGAGGAAAACACCGGAGGATTCGAGGAACGAAGATAGGTATTTAGGCAGGCATAACCTAATCTTCCTTTCCAGGGGAGAGGAAGATAGGAACTGTTGACTGGTAGAGGGCGACACAAAGCCTCGTTCAGCTCCTGACGGTCGGCTTCCTCTGCAACATCAGCTCCGGGATTTGCTTCCTCTACTTCTCCGGCCTCTGGTTTGATGCTTCTGGTCGGCAAAGAGGACTTGGCGAGCTCTGAATGTTCTACAGGGTCGACCCGGCCATCCACAGAGGTCTTGACTGATACCCCTTTCGATCGCTTCCTCTTACTCCCTGTGCCCACTACTACTGCATGTTCAGCATCTGGTGAGGCTCGAAGTGCACCCGGACCGTCTTGAATCATCGCATTCGAGTCAGGATTTGTATCAACGTTCGCAGTGATGATCTTTGAAGCTTGTCTTGAGCTCGTCCGCCGAACATTGGCCTGGGACATTATATTGGATACATTCGAGACCAGGTTGGTTGTTGGCACTGTTGGTCTCACAGCATCCACAGCACCAGGTGCACTTGATCTCTTACGCTTGACCATAGCGGGAAACAGACAAGTATCTAAGCTTCGCCACTGGAATGTTTGATGAACGGGAAATCCTCGATTGGCCCAGAGAATATGGGAATGTCGCAAAGGATGCTGTTTTACAAGTCCACCCAAGGCCAGGCGAACGGGCAAACGAATCATTCGAAACTAGGGAGTCAATTGAGAAATACAGAAAGCACTTACCATCTCAAATTTAAGAAAGCTTCCATAATCACTGGGCATACTTTTCGATGACAGCAATTCACTCCCTGGAATTACCACCTGAAGGTCTCTACGTCATGATATTTTTGATGCCAAGAGATCTGGTCCGTGACGCGAACGCGTCGCCAAATCATCGACCCGCGTCTGGCAAGAGAAGCTTGAAGTGCTGGCTCCTAAGTACCTCAGGCTCCAACTCTTAAAATCCACCATCCGCATGGATGTTATGAAACAAGGGACAGGTGTTGATAATGGCCCTCGGTATCTTGATGAGCAAGTCTAGATCCCACGGGGGCCACTCCACTACTATATGTGGGTGAGCCTTTATCCCCCATATGGTGGCAATGGGGCGTTATCACGTTGCACCCAAGTCCAACTCCACGACTGTGTGGGCTGTTTGCAGTAATGACTGCCCCTCGGCAACAAACGACCATTTCTAACCTCCCACTTGCACTCCACTCCTGCTTCTTCACTCTCATTTCTTCATTATAGCTTGCTCACATCATACCCAGAATTATGCTCGGAAGCCTAGCCACGAATCCATTCCGTCCCCAATCTATTGCTGGATCACGGCTTGTGAAGTGTACGTACTTGATCATCTGATCATCATCCTCTGGGCGATCCTCGATCTCCACACGACAGCTCCCATACGGGCCACTGCTCAAGGCAATCTCGTCTTCATGAAGCTTAATTGAATCAAGATCCGTTTATAGTCTTGTGTCACTCATCTCACATTTGGCCTTAGCTCTTTGGTTAGGTTGTACTCCTTATCTCCAGCTTCAATCATCAATACAAGAATGCCAGTCTTTGAACGGATGCGGAGAAGGTTCTCCCGCGCTAAGAGCGTCCCGACGGCCACTGATGCTGGCGCTGGTGATGATGGACTTCAACCTTACCCAAGGAAAGCCTTCTCACTAACCCCATCGGATGAGGAACTGATATCGAAACTCACATTCGCCGAGGACACTCAATTCATTGAGCGGACTCCCCAACAACAAAGTCCTTCCATCACCACCGGCCATTCAGAACGGACGGTATTCAACAGTGTTGATACTGGCTTCCTTTCTTTACCTACAGAACTACTTATGTTTCTTCAGCCATATCTGACCCTGGGCAGTGAAGTAGCCCTGCGTCATTCATGTTCAAGGTTCTTCAACCTGTACACCACACCATCATTCATCCTCACCGGGGAGGAGCTTTTTGACTTTCTCTGCATGACCGAAAGAGACCAAGATCCTTCTGAACTAGAAAGGCTCGTCTGTGCCAATTGCCAGGAACTCCACCATCGTTCCACATTTCCTGCAGCCGAGATCAAACAGCCACCCAATGTTCGAGACTGCAGACAAGTATGGCTTTGTGCGCACCGCCATCTTGGGTATCAAAAATGTGTACGTATGCTCAAAGCAGGCGTCGAGTCACCGTTCCGTGTCGAAAATTTGTTGCCTTGTTCAAGGTGCAGAAGTTCGATTCGCAATCGGTCGGTAGCTGATAGGCCTGAGAAAGGAAATCCTGTGGCGGATTTGGAGAACCCAAAATCAGAGTCTTTACTAATATCCAAGATTGGCCTACTGCAAGCCCCTTCACCCCTGTATAATGTGCGAACGAGCGGAGGGAGTGGGATGTACAAGGAGATTTTCCAGGCTAAAACCGTTTCGGCGGCTCTTCAGACCATTAATTTCCGAATTTGCCCTCATATTCAACTCGGTGATCCTTATATATTGAGCAAATTTTGCAGGGCTTGTATCAACACTCAGCGTCTACCACCTGGAGTGAAGAGCCCACCTTGTATCAACGAGTACAGAAGGGATATTCGTGAGGGCCGGGCTCCTCCGAAGTGCAAGGGAACTTGCTTTACTCGCGGTTGCAAGACTCAATTCATGTTCCAAGCAAGGGAAAGCCTTGCACCAGATGCTTCTGGACGATACCAGGTATGGCTTATCCTCGTGGTGTATCGTTGGTTGGGTCCACTGTTAAGTGACGCACCGGATCCCGCATGGCATGCTCACGCTGTTGACCATAACGAGAGGAAAGAGATGCGGGGCCAATGGTTAGCCTGGGAACGCGCAAACAAGCAAGGGCGTGAATGCATCCCGAATTGGGGCATATGCTTGCTTCATCCAGAGGATTCAAACCTTCGTTGATGGTCAAGCTCCTTGGTGGCTGGTTGTACCGCCAACGCCTTACGCACGGTTCAGTTCCAGTCTATCATTTTCCAACAACTGCCCGAGTGAGGGAGTATTCTGTTTCCTGATATCTGGCAAGATTTCTTCTCTTTATCAAGTTGAGGATTCATGGAGTGTCTCTGAAATGGGATTATCATCTTGTGCTGCAGACAGTATATGATATGCTAGAGGGTAGTCACCAACTCCAGCATTCCAGTGACCAAAAAGGTGTGCACGGTCATGGTTTCGCTCGGGCCACGTGCAATACAAGCCTTTGACAAGACTCTCAATTCTTCTACCCAGCCGGCCAGCTACCAAGGGAATTCCAGGGCCCCAACCAACATCAGGCATGACAATTCTTCCGATAGTCTTTGCGCCTCCAAACACTTGTGGGATGTTCCTTCAGACCAGCGTCAGGTTAAGATGAACCACCTCATCGTCGGTACAAAAAACCTCATCACAACGTGTCAAAATGAGCTTCGTCGGCAAGCTTTGGTGGCTGAACCAAGCTCCATGTCACCGAGGCAAATCGCCGCTTGACGTGAAAATGTGGAAAGTTACAGCATGGCTGATGAACCGAGTTACTTGCATGAGATCGAAGGAGGCTCAGGAATAGCCGTTTTGGGTTTAGGTGGCATCAGGGTTGACGGGGAATTCTCCGAGTGGAGATTGCACGCCACAAAAGGGCTTGGGCCTGTATACACTCAGTGAGGCCGGTCGATGCCCAGCGACATCCTCAAGTCACCGCAAAACACCCACAAGCCTTTCTTCTCGTATCCAGACCAACGGGTGAACGAGCTCCCAGCTTCCACACCTTACCTGCCACATCAAGGTTTTTGTTGACAGGAACATGTTTCTCAGTGGCGATCCTTTATTCTGTTGGCTTCTGTTTGAAAATAGAAAAGGAATACCGAACCCCCATCACCAGGTTCGTGGTGCTCTTCAACCCTGATCATATCCTCCAGCAGAATACATTTAGGCATCTGCTCGGGTGTATCTTGTTGATCTCTTGATATTATCATTATCGTTAACTTGCATTCATACCCTCATTGCACTCCTCTCCTAACCACCTTCTTTGCACAAAGCCCCCTTTCCCCCTCTCCCCTCAGTCCTCTTATCGAGGATTGGATGCTTCCTGTTTGTCCATCACTCCCACTGCATACACACACTTGTGAGCATCGATCTTGATAGTCAGTGTCCACCACACAGGTCATCAAGATGGTGCAAACCTCCCTCCCAACCCTTCTCAGTTTCTGTTTCTTCACATTCCTGCCCATTTGCACTCAAGCCCATATGCAAATGAGCTCGCCCTACCCTCTACGCAGTCCCCTTGACCCCGATGTCAGCTATACCCTGAAAGATTACGATATGACATCGCCCCTCTTCCCGGATGGCTCTAACTTCGCCTGCAAGCAATATCAGCATGATGACTCCTCCTATGCAATCAAAGCCACCTATGTCGCTGGTGGTACCTACCAGATGTCAATTTCCGGAACAGCATCCCATAGCGGTGGCTCCTGTCAACTTTCACTCTCGTACGATAACGGAGTGACCTTCAAAGTCATCAAATCCATCATTGGCGGTTGCCCTCTTACCAGCACCTACAGTTTCACCATTCCCAGCACGGCCCCGGCGTCCAATACCGCTCTCTTCTCCTGGTCCTGGTTTAACATCGTGGGTAACAGAGAGATGTATCAAAATTGCGCAAGAGTGAAGATTGTCGCTGGGCCAAATCAGCGATTGATCCGTCGAAATCGTGCCAAACGACAGTCCCTTCCCTTGCAAAGTTTACCAGATATGTTTGTCTGTAATGTTGGAAATGGCTGTAAGACCATCGAGCGGAGAGAAGTGATATTCCCCAACCCAGGCTCTGATGTGATTTACGGCCAGGATTCCATTACCCCCGATCCAGGTCCAGGCTTTGAGATCAATGGTAATTCGGGCACGACTACTACTGGAACGGCCTCCGGAACGACAACAGCATCGACTCCAACCACCGTACCCCCTTTCCCTATTGGCAACTCTTCGACATCAACTGCTCCTTCTGCATCTGGATCAATACTAACACTAAGTAGCGGCCCTACGATCACATTCACTGAGGACGGCAGCGCCATGACTACAACAGCACCACTAACAGCAACCACATCACCAACCATATCAGCAGCAGCAACAACCCTCTCCACCCCCGCCATCACTTCACCAACCTCATCCCCGACAGCATCACTCACATCCTCACCCACCAGCCTCCCCTGTACACCAGGAGCATTCGAATGCAACAGCCTCACCACATTCTCACAGTGCGTAGCAACATCCGCGACGTCCACGACATTCATCTACATGGGCTCCGTGGCGCCAGGCATGCAGTGCGTCAACGGGCAGTTCACGCGTGAGAACGACGGGCCGTGTACACCGTCTGGAAACATCTTCTGCAACGGTCCCAGTGCTTTTTACATGTGTGACCAGGGCGGCTTGATCCCTATGGGTCCCGTCGCGCCGGGCACTGAGTGTCTGAATGGAGAGATTGTTGTTGCTGGGTCTTAACGATTGGCTAGCAATGTGGCACACCTGGCTGGTTGCTTAGCCTCGGCTTCAACTGGGTGTTAACCACCTCCCCTTGGGGATTCTTGTCTTATCAGCAGCATTCAGTTTATGATTTTATCGGCATTGGGAAATGGGGCATCTTAAGGAACGCATATTGGGGACTTGGCTATATTTAGACTATCACCTCTATATTTTTGCATTTCTAGGAGGCTAGGGAGGATGGTATGGGATTGAACGGACAACAGCACACGACGAAATGAACTAACTGGCTTGAATTGGAATGAGCACGACACAGGAAACGGAACCCAGCACGAACTATGACTACGACTTCAACGTCAAAACACGAAAGACGAAAAACGAAAAATGAAAACCAAGCACACGATAGGTACGATACGACAGACACGGCATGACACAGCACGACAGAGCAAGCTCAGATGAGCGAGACGAAACGACAGCATGATGTATAAAACAAGGGACGGGGGACCACGACAGATAGATCATAGAATGGGATGGGATGGGCTACTACCAAAAAGTTTTTTGTGGGCTAAGGGGGTGTTTGGATATGCGTCATCTGTTTTTGCGTGTTTGCCATTGGGATATGTAGTATTGGGCGGTCTATTTATATAAAAAGTACTAGATAGAATAGAATAATAAAATACCCATTACTTTGCCTGGATCCATCACATTTTACATACATACCTCTTTTGGGTAGAGGAAATTTTGACTTTCTGCCCTCCCCCCCCTCTTCCAAGTTAAGGCTTGCATGAATCTGCCTGCCTCTGGCGGGCACCGTCGTAGATCTCAGATCACCCGCTTGATGTTTGTTTATCGTCCATCGCTTGGTTAGTACATGTATGTATATCGGAAGTATAATAACTAACTATATAAAATAGAATTAAAAATTGCGATCATATGCGCGCAACAGACCCAGCGCGAGACAGGCCCACGCCGCCCGTATGGGGCTCGGCGACATACTTGACGGGATAGTCCCTGGCCCACGCGAGCAGGCCGGCATTACTGTCGTCTTTGATCTGCTCGTATTCGGAGACGCCGGTGTCGACCCTGCCCACCCGCCCTATTCCCGCTCCCGCTCCTGCCCCCACACCACGACCAACACCTCCTGCGCCTCCTGCCTTGGGAGGATCGTCACGCAGTCCGGCCAACGAATCGACAATCAGCCTCAACACGTCGACCTGGCGGAATGAACGTGCCGACACGGTGCCCCAGACGCTCCAGACCAGGGCGACGGTAATGAGGGCCGCGAAGAAGATGCAGCCGATGCCGACGAACAGGATCACGGGCACGTACGTGATGCGGTAGTGCAGGGTCTGCGCGGTGTTGTCGGCGGTGTAGAAGGCCTCGGGCGTGTCGCGCGACGCGTTGGTGGCCGCGACTTCGTAGGCGATGCGTTCGGTCTCGGCGGTCGCGTAGAGGAAGTTCTGGGCCAGCGCGGAGTACGAGAAGGCTGTGCTGGTGTCGTTCAGCGCGCTGCAGTTCACGCCGTTGGTGAGCTCGGTCGACGGCGTGAGGACGGTCGTCGCGTCGACGCAGGGGTTCGCGGAGCGGGCGATGGCGGGCGCGAGCCCCGGGAGCGTCACGTCCGGCGCTCGGTAGTTCAGGCTGAGCTGCAGCTGTTGCAGGCGGAGGTATTTCTGCTGCGTCTTCTCCTCGGAGACGCGCAGCGAGGTCATGTTCTTCACCCATTCGCCGGTGGACGTGCGGACCATGTCGAGCGTGCCGTCCTGGCGGGATATGTTGCATGAGATGGCCCACACGGACATGATGGACTTGGTGCCGTTGAAGCCCAGGGCGCTCATGTTGAAGGCCTTCGGGGTGATGGTGCCCCATTCGGACTCGTAGCGATCGTCGCTGAGGTTGAAGCTCGTGAAAAAGGTGAGGACGGCGTTGGAGCCGTCGGTCGCGGGGAATGCCATGAAGGCATACTGTTCGTTATTTGCGTTCTGGATGGCTGCCAGATCTCCCGGGTAATTGCCGATGACCAGGTCGGTAGTCCCTCGCGTCATGCTGAACTGTACTGACGTCGGGTTCATCTGTAGGACCATAAATGAGTCGGGAACAAAGGGTTTACACCCAACGGTCCAGCGAGAAGCGGGCAGTTTGTGTAATACAGAGACTGTCTGCGGCAGCTCTAGTGAGGCTGTGGTCACGTTGGGCATGATGTACGCATGGTCTGCTGTGAGCTGTGAGCTGGCATTGGAGATACTCAGCCCGGTCATCAGACCATTGAACTGGCTGGCGAATGATGATCTCTGCTGGGTGTTGAAACCCCAGGTCCCCACGAATGATTGAGTAACCAACGTGGTTGGGATTGACAACTGTGTGTCACTGAGCAAGCGAAGGGTGGAGTTTCCTCCCAGGCTGTCTTCATTATACGCTTCGTAGGCAATGACATTGCCCAAGGCTGATTTTGCAATGGCTGAGACAATGACCAATAGCCCGAGTGATAACAGTCTCTTCGTACGAGGTGCCAACAAGGTAGACAACTTGAGAACATCATAGGAGCCGCCAGTTGTGCTGCTTACCTCGACGAGGCAGGAAAGGGGCACCCCATCTTTGTCCGACTGCCGCTCATTGACAACAGCGACACGGGCGCATGAGAACCAGATAAAGTTGAATGCGCCTAGAATCAAGGGTGCGATCAGGGCGCTGCACAGAAGATCGACTGCTTTTGCTTGTGGTTGGGTGAGGCGGCCACCGATGGCATCACTGTGGACGGCGGACCACTCTGACTCTTTCCAGCGATTGGAATTGACTCCTAACCATATTGCCAGAGATATCAATGGAATCAAGACTGATAACGCCGTCCCTGAATAGTAGAGAATCGCATCTTTGGAAAGTGATCTCCAGTGTCTAGGATTATCATTGTAGAGTCGGTCATCGATAGTGGTTCTTGAGACTAGCAGTCGTGTATTGGCCTTCTCATATCTTCCACTAGGGGTGGTCATCAATGTTGAGATATGCCTCAGAGGCGGGCGAACGTCCTCAGAGGAAGTTGACATAAACTCGGCTTCGGTTCTCGAGTTTCGGGAAGGATTCGGGTGGGTGGGGAAGTTATTGTTGTGATGTGTGAGGCCCCGTACCAAACAGAGGCATATTTCAGCCTTGTGGATGATTGGTGGTCTTAACTACTCGGGTCGAGCGAGGAAAAAGAGGGGCGGGCCTCTGTCGAAAGCAAGAGACAAGTAACATGGGCGTGAGCAAAGCCCAGGCAGTCGGAGGCATAATATGTACATCCTCATATGACTATATGGCATCGAGAGCGAGGGAACCCAATACGAAGTACAGACAGACCTTGGTTCCAGGAGAGGGTGAGGCGCCGCCCCCTTAGGCGAGACATGAACCCGATCTTGCCAATGAGCAGCGCAGAAGCTGTCCACCCATGTACTTAGACACGGAGAATAACTTGCCGTGATGTTGCCTCGGGCAAGTCTCATACCATGTTACAGAAACCCGCTTGACTGATAACCCCAGTGGCTTATTTTGGGTGATTTGTTCTCGGGTGGTGCATGCAGGCTCGTACAGTAGCTGCTAACTTAGGGCTGATGAACTCCACGAGTGGTTGCTGAACAATGTCATACCTTTGCTGATACAAGCGCCGCTGGCTCCAGCGTCAACAATCTTTAATGGTTACAATGGGAGTCAAATTGAGATCTATTACGTGGAGTGAGAATATGGCTTGACGAGCCGAGACTAAAGCAACAGATGTCTTGGCTGACTAAGGACAGATGGGCGGCCTTGCCACCCTTGCCCGCCTTATGGATACACGTGAGCGAGAATCACGGAGTGACTTTTCAGCTGTATCTCGTGAGGCTGTCTTCCAGTATTGGTACATACATACCTTATTTAGGTGTACCGCTGCCTATGTTAGTTCGATGGGCACGCAATGCAGATTCCCTCGTAAGATACACGCACGATATTACCGACGAAAGACTGCGGAAGTACATAATAGCTTGTTCAAAGTTTGGCTTCGTTGATCAGTACCAAGACAGTACCATAATCATCATCCGCCTTGGAATTGTATTTTCAGTCAGGTCTCTCGAGGCAGTCCAACGTAGAGCTCTGGTGCCTCATGTGTATGATCTCAATCCGATCCTCTATCTACTCTCTCCTCCCCGTCCGTCTCTCACTTCATCACCATACAATCGCCTCAAGAATCACGCCTGGACTGATTTTGTTAAGTTGGGGGTTGAACATTTCCCTCAAAATTCATACGCTTGAAGAGTCGATCGATCACCTGGGGTTCATCGCACCTTTATTTTATGTTTTTTTCTCGGTCTCACAATCCCGCTGTCCTCACCACGCGCAAAGCAAATTCGATCGCAGATAGAATGCAATTCACCAATAAAATCTCGCTTGTGACAAGTGGACGCCAAGTCTTAAAAGTGCGTAAGCAAAACTATACACAAGTGGGTATCAATCGAAGCAGAAAACGGTAGAAGCACAATAGCCAACACAAATCCAATTCGGTACCGCGAAAATGCATCAAGTGATGATGCTATGCCGCCCGTGAGAACCATTGATCTCTCCATCAATGTTCATCAGTCGGATCCAGGGTCGGGTCACTCTTGATATGGGTCGAAGGTGGTCGTGCTTGTGATATTACTGGTATTATCGGTCTTGGGGGGATGGGGTAGAGTCTCGTCGGCCCGTGGCCATCATTCCGAACGCCTGGGCTAACTGCATGTCGTCGTAACTCACTCACTCAGCATGACTGGAGAATGTTAAGCCTTTCACATGGGAGGTGGACCACCTGAGCCGCTTTCAGTCGATGTGTCGCCTTCAACAGTCTTCTTCCATGCCTCGGGTAAACAGACACAGACCAACGGGAATGCCTTGATTTCCCCTAAAGGCGTGGCGGAGTCTTCTCGATCTGCTGTACCATTTGACACCCCACTATCGCGTTGCAGCTTGTGCTTGCCCTCATAATCTTCAGCACGGTCGTCGATCCGGACACCTGTGGCCCAACCATCATCCCAAATGCCGACCACTTTGAGCATGTCACCTCTCTCAAGTTCAAACTCGTCTCCAGCGCGAGGCTGGTATGCCCAAAGAGCCGAGACCTTATCTCCAGGGTGGATGTCGTCATTCGAATAATAGTCTTTGAAGAAAGGTAATTGTTCCGACTGTCCACTAGCAACGCCTTCTGGCGAGGAGAAATCCGCTCCGCTCCCTGGTGAACTGCCGTGTTGCGAGTCACTGCCAGGAGAACCTCCAATCTTGGCGGCAGCCATTCCTAGTTTTTCGTTAGACCCAGGACTGCCTCCGTACGGATCAGTATGAGCACCATAGCTTCGCGGACCTATCTGAGGCCCGCTCGCGGGTTGTTCATCCTGTAGGGCCGACATGCGAGCAACTCGCCCGCCCGGAAGCACCTCGTATCCGGGCTGTGTCATAGGTTGATTGTAAGCAGATGATGTTGGACCCCTCCTTTGCGGTGACGGCTGGTTAAGCAGACTACCGGCTTTACTGTCATTGTGCCTACGGCGGAGGCACATAAAGGCGAGCACAATCAAGGCAAGTAGCAGCAAGAATCCAAGAACGGAGCCCACGACAATTCCGGCAATTTGCCCACCACTCAGCCCACTGCCACCTCCTCCAGATGCTGCAGCACTTGAGGCAGTTCCGGTAGACGAAGAGGTGGGACTGGCAGTCGAGGAGGAAAGGAGATCGGAAATTGTGGAGAAGACAGGTAGGGTAACATCCTCACAACGGCCAGGTGCATTAGAAGTCAAGCAGCAAGAGTCGGTCGCATTCTCAGTGCTCGCGCGACAAAAATTACAGAGCCCCATCAAATTTCCGCCAAAGCCACAATCTTTGGGCTCGTTAGCAGCGCCGGTGATGCAAGAACCGGTGATGGAATTGGCTGGCAATGCGCAATTGGTGAAATCGGCACGGAGCTGTTCGGCGTAGTTGTCGGCGCGCCCTGAACACAAGTTGGTGTTGGAGACAATCTGCTCCTCACTGATTGCCATATCTCCACAAGAGTCTGCGCAAAGGGGTGCGAGTTGGGCCGGGGTAGCTCGACACGAGTAAGCAGAATTCTGAATGATGGCATTGCAGAGAAAGCTGGTTGTATAGCGGGCATAGTAGCTGGAGGCGTTGCCGAGATTGACATTGTCACAGCCGAATATATTTGTGAATTTTGTCGATACGTACTGTTGGCTTACATATTGGGTTAATTGATCGTCGAAGGATTCGGTAGATGTGACAAAGGCGAGGAAAGGGCTAGTTTGGTCAGTCAAGATGTTCAAGGTGTGCAGAAGTTGGTCGGGTGTAGACTCACAATAAGCCGATTAAGGTAGTATTTGTGTAAGAGATAGATGAAGCATTGAAAGCCGGGCAAGCTTTCGAGTTAGCTAGGGAAATACATTCTTGCGCAAGGACGCTGGGAGCGATCAGGGCCAATGCGCCTAGCAGGTTGAGCTTGACCATGGTGGAAAGATGTGGTCTGCTGTCGGTCAAGTGTTGGTCCCCAAACCGAGTATCCAAAAGGTATTTGTTTCTTCCAAGTTCATGCTGAACACATGGTTGTCGCGCCCCTATTGCGCTGTCGCGATGGATCCCAGTGCCACAGGCTTGAGGCCAGCGAGCCAAGTGGCAAAATAGGAGGTGACCTGGATTGAGTGAGGGTTGACAGGTACCTAGATAGGGAGGTACCGAAGCTCCGGATCAGGGACTTGGTCGAAGCAACGGATATGTAGGAGGGTCCAAGCTGGAGGAGTGTCGGTGCACTGGTGTCTGTGGACGTGGGAATGTGATAGACCAAAAGGGGATGACAGATGACGGATGACGCAGAATCCCAAAAAGAAGAAAACGAGTGACTAGAGGTTACAAGAGACCTCAAAAAAGAGCTCTGGGTAGTGAGACTCTTGCGAACGAATGGCGAAAGGACGACAACAACAACAAGGTTGGAAGTGAGGTAGGAAAGCAAAAGAGGGAAGAGAGTGTGAAGATGATTGGGAGACGGGAGGATGCGAGATGCAGACGATGGCGGCAGACGCAGACGCAAGAGGCCCTGGGTGGTCGCGGGCGGTCACGAGTGGGTTTGTGGGCACCCGTGTGGCAGGTGCAAGACGCAGGAGGGCGGATGCTGGGGGGGTGTCTGTACCTAAACTACCACCTAAACAGACTGCCGATGGCACTGGCAGCAGGGAGTTCCAGGGTAGCTCCAGGTACCAAGCAGCCACTCCCCAGTGGTAACCATCACCTCGCAGACACTTGACAGAGGGGCGACGGAGTTGACTTGACGGACACAGGATGCGAGATCGCACCGACCACCACGGAGGTCCTTCTATTCTCTGGTATGAACTGCCGCAATCACGGACCACGGACTCCCCCTCCAACTGCTATTCTCTCTTCAATCTTGAGGCTGTTTGCAAGGGTAAGAGAGCAAACCGAACGCCTCTGTTGATCTGCTGGAGCAACCATCTGCCACCCACTGCTAGGGTTTGACTTTCACCGGGGGCCTTAGGGCCCAGGCTAACTATTCCAGGTAAAGCCTAGGCGTGGTGGACAGCCGCTAGGCCTTAGTTCAGCCTCCGAGAGGCGCTTACAGGCACTTACAGGCACCAAAAGGCGCCAAGGCCGTCCTCTAAACCCGTTCCTCTCGCTTCCAATCTCGCGCACACGTCTGCCCCGATCCCATGCTTTCGTCTCATGCCTTGATTGCCTGTTCTATCTTTGAAACAAGCCTTGCTGTTCGAGTAGTAAAACAACATCTCACCATGTTTGTTAACGAGTATAACTCTCCGCTGACCGCTGCTCAGAATGAAATCTACTTGTTTACTACAGGACATATGAGAAACAGATTGGAGGGATTGCTCGCGTGATGGCCCTGGGACGGCTTCTGAACTGGACTAGACCTGAAGTGCTCAGATTCCAACTCAAGACGCACACAACCGAAACCTGCCGCGGTCGTGTTTGAGAACCGTCACCATTTCAAGGTTCAATGGTGGTGGTGACGCAGTGGAGTCCTTCAAGTGTTTGACGGAGGGGAGATTGCATGGCGTTGCGACCACCGCCGACCGACCCATGCACACTCCATCTTCGACAAGCCCACATCGCTTCTCACCCACTTCCCTTCCCTCCAGAGCAGAGCCACGCCATTTACGAAAGTTGCGAGTAAGATAGGATAAGGGTCAACCTTCCTCTCGCTTGCTCACTGGAGGAGTAAATCCCCATCCCAATGATTCTGCCCTCCAATCATCAAATCTCCTATCCCTCCCTTTTTCCCACATGGGGCCATGGGGGTTGTCGCCATGTTGATTTCGCTTTTTGAGATAATTACTACGAATGGGGTCATTGCGAGAACTCTCGACGAGCCATACCGTGGCCAAATCCATCGCATCCCTTCCCTTTTCTCGCGATGCCGCTAACATCTGTCCCACCATCCACCACACAATCGCCATCATCGTCGCAACTCAACTGGACCGGCACCAGCTGCCCTAATGCACCAGCTGCATTTACTCCAGAGTCCAGATTTAAACGTCAATGTCAGACGCAGGCACACTCCCCTTTTTGAATCCAAGGACGGAAACTCATACACGTACGGAGTACTTATAGGGGAGTCAATCCGTGATAGAGTTTTCCCCAGGCGAGATGTTGTGACCACAGCAACGAGTACTACCCCGTACGAGGTCGTCAGTCCTCGTCTTGAGAATCGACATGAAACTTTACTCACACGGGGAAGACTTGGGGTGGGTTGCATTTCCGAAGAATCCGAAAGTCTAGCCGTCCAGCGAACGTGGGCGAGCTGAGCAGGGTTCCCGTTGAAATACGAGGAACATGCATTGGGACCTGCATCTTGCATGTTGCTAAGTCGATTCACGACGAGAGTTGACAGGCTTGGTGATGCAGGTTTCATTTTCTCAGTAACCAACATGACCACCCCTACGCACATCATCTACGTCTGATACTAGAGGATAGGGGATCGGGTGCGAGCCACCAAATAATAACTTGTCCTCTGTTCGGAATATGGAGTACAAGAACCTCAAAATGTCGTGATTCTGCATCTATCTACAAGGGAAGTACTAATTATCGGAGCACCGGAATAGGTGAGCATCGAGAATTGAGCCCTGGACCAGCAATAACTGCCCGCCTCACCAACAAGTTTGGTATACTCTCAACCCTCTTTCATTCCCATCACCGTCAAGAGCCATCCGTGCTTGGGGGAAATGCAGCACAACATCTGTTCCCATTAGTGATCGGCATGCGTAATGCAAACTCGGGCTTTAAGCCAGGGCGGTCTAGAACGTCGGCAAAAATCCCAGCTTGGCCAACAACACCCTCAGAGGGATGAACGATGTCTCTATTACCTCGACGCCTGTCTAGCAGGATCTCCAGCATCGTATTACTGAGTGGCTCTCGAGACGGGACCAACAGCGATGCTGGCCTTTATCCCCTCCCTCCAAAGCGCCATAAACCGCGCCTCCACGTGACTGGACACGTTTCCCCTGAAATAATGGCAACCAGTCATTCGACTGGCTTCAACACCGCTAATTACGTCGGAGCCCTCTATGGAATCGAGTCTGACTGCTCTGGGGACGAGATGGAACCGTCGCGTTCACGGCCTGCTGCATATTAGGTTCTCATACTAACGAGAGCGCAGACAAAGGTCAAAAACTGATGTGAGCCTCCTCCATGCCCTTTGCTACGCTAGATCAGTCAGCCTCGGGCCTCTGCAATATGAAGTGCGCAACTACACAACTCTCACTGGAAACCGCTTGAGACAGGATGCCAAGCCTTCGAGAACATCCAGCAGCCTCGCGAGTCACGTTTAATCGAGCGCCAGCCCGATTCCCATGCCTTGGCTCGCCATAATGGGTCTATACATTGTGTATCACTGTGTTTGCGCGATGTGAGAATGGGGAACGTATGCACTTGTTTGATCCTGTATTCCAATGGGTATAGTACATCTGTCTACCTGGATCTTTGTTACAAACCATAGTGAGCTCTAGTAAGCAATACATCATCTCCCCTGTTCATGACTGCGAGGAAGGTATCATCGAGCGCTCGATATTCGAGCTTGCTTTTCCATTTCCAATCTGTGCAACATAACAAACCCCACAAAACAACTCCGAAAACGCCATGCTAGAAATCAATCGAGACCGATCGGAACTGCGAAAATCCAACGCAGCTTTGGTCCCGTATATCCTCCATCGCCCATTTTAGCTTCGGGGCCGGGTATCTCTCTATGGTCATCATTCTTTTTATCGTGAATCGTGATTTTGTACAGGGGTAATTCAATTCTTGAATCGTAACTTCGTCGTCTCCTTGGGGGAGTATCTCATCGTGCTTTTCGTCGTTCAATCATAAATCCTCAAAACGCCAATCCACCATCTAGACATCCAGTCGTCATGGCAAGACATACATACTTCGATTTCGACAAAGGAGAGGAAGGGGCATCCTGCAGAAACTGCGCATTCAAAAACGCCGCATTGACCAAAACAAAGAACTCCGTTCGCCATTTCCAGTGTTACTCGACTAGCACAAAATTCTGCTTCTTGGAGAAAACGTCTCGGACTTTCGCCCATATGGTCCTGCTCTTCTTCACCAAGCTGTTGCGGCGATGGATTTCCATCAACTCTTCAGTTGCGCTACGGACGGGCGAGAGGATGGCTCCTTGAGAGAGGCTCCCGGTGGTAGTAGGCTCGATTGGATCGGACGCCCGAGTCGATCCGAAACTCCTCCAGCTGGCGGCACGAAGAGACCAAGTTGGTCTGCGCCGGACGGATCTGAAGGTTGGGAGCGCTGGTATTGGCGCCAGGTGCTCTGATGATACTGACGGGTCGGAGACGACGGTTGTCGTTGAAGATGATGGGGAGCCTGCCTGACGCTGGATGGCAGCAGAAGGGCCAAGCTGAGCATTGGCGGAATCTTGGGAATTGATGGCCGCAGAATCTATTGGACTGGTGGTTGTCGTAGAGTCTGGGGTACTCGGGGAGGCTGAATCAGGAGATTCAGCTGAACTGGCGCTGTTGGAGTCCCTTGGCCTTGGGTTGCTTGGTCCGTCATAGGTATCGCGAAGGGCCAGTTGTTGTCGAGGGCTTCTACGGATTCTCAAGGGAAGGGTTTTGATTGGTTCCTCAATGATGTCCGTTTCATTTCCATTTGACAAGCTGTCGATAGCGGGCGAAGCGTTCCGAACATCATCGTTGGCCAGAGAATCTTTCCCTTCATCAACAGGGTCGTTTGTGATGATGAGGTCGAGTAAGTCGGAAAGTGCGCCATCGATGGTACCTTGATCCTCTTCATCCTCAACACAAATCATATTGAGACCGCTTGCGAGAAAGCGGTCGGTTGGATCGAGGGGTTCGTCAGCTACGGTATTCTGCTCCTCTTCATCTTCCTCACAGATCGTTGGGAGTCCTGGGATCGACAACGTCCCTCTGGGCGAGCGCAGTTCAGTTCCTCGGGTGAACAAAGAGCGCTCGCTTAGACCTTGCTGCAAAGGTTCTTCCTGCATGGGGCTTGAACTATCGCTCTGAGATTGATCGCCCCGACCGTCTTGGGGTGGGAGGCAACGAGACTTCCAAGAGTCATCTGTCGGGGCACATGGCTCGTCGTCCTCGTCGTCACAGAGATCAGCCCATTTAGGCGGCAGGGGCTTGTCGTATGCTTCAAATCTGGCCTTGAAGGACTCGGCTTCTCGATCCAAATCATCGACTGTAGTGCACATCCGCAGACCGGACTTTGGGGCTGCTTTGCCCTCCCGGATTCTCTGACGTGCCTCATTTTGACGGGATACAAATCGCTGATATTGAGAGTTGAGTTCAGCGGTATCCTCTCGGCGGTCCAAGAAGCTTTCGTCAAATTTGCCATTGATGATGACATGGCCAGGGACGGATTTGTCGGACTCCTCCTCGTCCATCATTGGATAGTCGTCATCCTCATCCC
>Ga0105239_10003124_pt1 | contig 20556 bp, 22 predicted proteins | sample KBSC44metaG_FD_92761 | JGI IMG/M metagenome (GOLD analysis project Ga0105239, IMG submission 92761) | Corn rhizosphere microbial communities from Kellogg Biological Station, Michigan, USA - KBS C4-4 metaG | ecosystem: Host-associated > Plants > Roots > Rhizosphere > Soil | place: Michigan, USA... | reverse complement strand
GTTGAAACAAGTGGGAGGCGGAGTGTGCACGGCAGGCCTCAGGGCCTCGTTTTGGATGATCTGTATATGCTGGCAGAAACGACGAGGTGGGAAAGAGCGACAGTCGTGGTGATGAGGAGGAGGAAAGCTCTGAGGTGTGTTCAGTCGTTTGTATGTACAGAGGACTCGTACTCGTATGTATGTAGGATGATTGGACTGGGACGTGAAAGTGTCCGTAGAGCGACGGCAGTGAAGGAGGAGTGAGAGGTGGAAAAAGAGGAGAACCTGAAGCCACAGGCCGCAGAGGGACTCGAAGCTGGAGTCTTAGCAGCACGCGTCTGTCCAGGTAATAGTGAGTGCTGAGTGTGTGGCTTGCATGGAGGCAGGCGAAACAAGAAGTCAAGTTCAGGAACAATCAGAGGCGGGTCATTGTCCACGGGCGCCATACGTGGTGTGCCAGCCTGTCAGGTACTCCGTAGCGTGGTGGGTGCATGGAAGCCCCAGCCGGGAAGAGTGTCTGCTCTGTTTAGTGGGAGGGCTTTCTGTTTAGGCTCTTGTTAGGCGGTGGGTTGCCGTTGGATCAGCAACCAGTCAAGGCCCGAGAGCCTGTGAGGAATGCCTAGGAATGCCCAGCAATACCCATGGGTGGCCCCGCTGCTCTCCAGTCAAATCTACGGAGGACCACTAGCCCCAATCCAGCCGATTGCCCTGCCCTTTGCTGTCCACTGGCAGTCCCAAGCTTCCCATCAGCTGGGCAACCAACGGGCCACCGAACAACTCAAAGATTCTTCTACCCCGTCGCGCAGATCAACATCACCCGGGAGCAAATCATCTTGCTCGATCGCCTCATCCTCGATTCCTCGTAGCATGGTCATTCTTATTCACAGCCCAAGGATGTTTGGCAGATTCGACATCTAGTCAGAGTGCATGTTTGCAATCTCCCCAAAGGAGATAACACATCCACTTTGACTCCAACCCTGTGGCTGGTGCTCTCGGGACCTGCGTAGCCTCATGCACTCGACGGGACCTAGTTAGGGACCTAGAGTCGCTTAGCTGAAAGCCTTCTCCCTACGGAGCCTCTTCTCCTGTCATCAAACTATGTATCAGACTGCCACTGGCACCTACGAGCACATTATAACAATTGCCTGATAACCATCCATAATTTCACTTTCTCCCTACTAATTGCTCCGTATACCCCGTACACCTGCGTCTCTGACCGCTGTTCTGCAACTCTCGTAGCATGCACTAACTGGGATGTACGACCAAAACACTCACTTGTACGGAGTACCGTTGCTCACATGTTTAGGCGCAACAACCATTCTCCGTAGGTGCATCGCAAATTAGATCCACGTGATCGATTCCGATGATATCGGTCACGTGCCAATGCCGCCAGCCTCCTCTGCTCCTTACGACCGCCAGTTAAACAACCGACAGCAGGGGTTCGCTGTGTGGTTCCATCCTGTCACAAGTCACCAGTCGCGGGTTTTGTCAATTATTAGTATTCGACACTGACGGATGCTGGTACACCCCAGCCTGGTCCCCCTTGCCCTTTCATCATTATTCCTCCAGACTCCCTATTGTGTGTTTCACTTGCGCTTCCTGCGTTTCACCCGCCCCTCCGTCCGGGTCGTAGAAACCTCCTCCAGATGCACCATCGTTTTCGAGTCCACTGTCTCCGAATCGGCCTCTCGCTTGATTGCAACTTGCCGAATCGTCGCCTTCTCGACAATCTTCAAATGCGGCTCTTCCTGCTTCACAACCGAGGCCGGATGAACGCTAGTACTGGGAGTAGTTTCCACCTTGGTCGTCAGCCTCTCTGCGAATGTCCGCAGGTCCGCTGTAAAGAGAACGCTGTGCGCCCACCCGGCCTCTTTCCCCCACAGCTTGCGGAAGTGGTTGGCCACTGCATCATATGTCGCCTTGGTCAAGCTGCTGTGCTTGCCCTTGCCAAATTTATAGTCCCGCTGCGCAATCTGCCAAACGTGTGTGTCCACCGGCACCGCTTCTCCCCATCCCAATCCCATCAGAGACACGCAGTCTGCCACTTTGGGTCCGACGCCCTGCAATTCCAGCAACCTTTCATGCGCCTCGCGATAACCCTTTCTGCCTTCGGCTTTCATCTCACCACCAAATGATGCCTTGTGTGGGTATGCTGGACTCTCTGGGTTGCGCAGACTGTCCAGCCAGCCTTCTTCTCGTTCCTCCGCAATCATCTTTGCCGTCTGGGAGATGTATTTCGCTCGATAACCAAACCCAAGCTCTCTTAAGTGACTCTCGACGTTCTTGCCCGTGAGCGCCGATGGCTCAGGGAAATCGTGATATGCCCTGCCTTCCAATGTCCCAATGTATGGCCCATACTGCGTACACAGCTTGTCCACCATCTGCGATATTCGGATAATATTATTGTTACTGCTGCATATGAACCCAATGAGAGCTTCCCACGCATCCTGCCGTAAGATCCTCACCCCAGTAAACTTTGGCGCTTTCTTTTTGAAATTGGCATCCGCCGCAGACCATTGCGCGTAAAGACTGTCCAGGTTGGGACCCAGGTTCAGGTAGTGCTGGATGAGGTCTCTGGTGTCATCGGAGTCGCTTCTTTCGTCGACCGTGGGTGGGACAGAGGATGGAGGTGTCAGAGGTGCTTCACAAGATGCCGGCCATATAGATCGGTATTGGATGTGGGAAGGATCTTGTGTCAGTTGCACAATCCGGCCTCGCAGTGTGCAGGCCCATGTTTGGTCTTCACATTGGCGCCATCGGAAGGATTGCCCGCAACGAAGCGTTGTTGCTAGGCAAAGTTCGTTGAGGGTAACTGGCAGTTTGCGCCATTCTGTTATTCGGGCCATGCCAGTTGGGCAAGGTGAAGGCGGTTTGCTAAGTGAGGAATGACCTTCAATTGCTAAACCCTAGCATCATTAATCCTTCTGGAAGGTGATAACCCCTTATCGACTTGCAAGAGTCACCGAGGGGCTAACGAAAGGCCGCGGCCAGCTTCTCCAACTTAATTTGACGCGCTAAGTCACGTCCCGAATACGCGTCACTGGCATCTGAGCGTCATGTAAAGTACGAGCAGAACACGAGTACTCCGCACTCATTGACACAGGTCTTTTCTCACTACCATGGTAAGCCATGCCCAGATAACTATCAGAGTCTTCTGGATGGTCCATTATCCTAAGTTACAATCTATTTGAGAGGATCAGTTGATGACGGCAGAGTCGCCGGCATGCCCGACCAAGAATTCTCCCACAGCACAATACCTAGGAATATATTGCCACATTCTCTGGCTTGACAGCAACTACCGCGATCAGACAACCTCAGCGTAGGAGGGGGGCGAGCGGAAGATTCCCACGGAGGAAAGAGAAGTAGTATGCAGCACCGAATAGAAATCCACCAATGTGAGCGCCATGTGCCGTCGTTGAGGTGACGTTGCCCAGCATGGCAGCATCGTAAAGAGCATATGCTAGCATGTAGATTGGCAAAGGGATCGGGGAGAGCCCAAGGACTCGAACTTTCGCGTATGGCATAGCACAGGCCAAGGCTGCCCCAAGTCCTATGACTACACCAGATAATCCCAGAACCGCCGTTCTTTGATAGGACTTTCGTTGTCCGTACCGTGCGTGCAACAGATACGCCGTGCTCGAGGCAACCGCCGATCCCAGAATCAGGCCCATATAGCGAACTGGGCTGATGCCCAGTGCTATCAGTGAAGTTGAAAATTCGCGAAAGCTGATTATGTTACCCAAAAGGTGGTTCGGATCCTTATGGCTGAAGGCTGATGTCAAACCCGTCCACCATCTTCCAGCGCTCCAGTCCCAGGTTGTCAGTGTAAAATTTCGCTCCAGGAATGAGAGAGTCGCCCTCTGTGGTCGTGGTCTTCGCAACTCAGCTGGGAGAAAGTCTTCCCACGACCCTAACGTTTCGCCCCCGTTAGAATTAGTTGCATGCACTCTCATGGGGAGGGTAGCCTGACAATGCTTGACGGACAAGCTAGCCAGTACTGAATCAATGTTCCAACGCACTGTTTGACCAGATCCAGGCGATGAATACGCCCCCACAGCTACCAATACCTGTCGGGAGACAGTAGAAACCACGTCAGCTCAAAGATCGTGAAGAGTCGGACAACAGGCCGCCATCATCAGCCTGCTACAAAACTTACAAATCCTCATAATATCTCGACTAATCAAAAGGTTTGATCGATAATGCCATACATCCGGTTTCAACAACAGTTGGCGAAGAAGAGGGTGGCCATCCATGGAAGACGCCATGACATCCGATATGATGCGCGTATATATACGATGCACCTCCACGACAAATGAGATGTCTGTGTAGGGTGCCCAAGTATCCTAAGACGGCATCACATAGAACGCCTTCATAAAGTGTGATCAGGTGGTGGGAGTTGATGAACGCTCACTGAGAAATGAGGAGCTCGAGCTGTCGAAACAAGGAGTCATTGAGTGAGAGTCAATACCCAACTTGAACGGTTGTATAGGATATAGTGGTCGATGTCTTTTATAAGAAAGGATTTGTAGTTGGACATACTTACTACCTGTGCCGTATTAATAAACCCTGAGATTGGTCAAAGTACTGATAGATGTTGAAGGTGAGGAGTACCTTCTTAGTGTTGACATCGCGAAGGAATATAGCACCCCTGCAACTTGGGCGCCCCTAGCCCCGGGAGCGGGAGAGACCGAAGGGAATACTATTACCTCCTCAGCCCTTTCAACTTCATGGTAAGAGAGCCGCAGTCCATTTGAAGCTTGGCTCCAGAGCCACCACCAAAAAAGCGCTGAATCCGTTGTATCTCACTATGTAAGTTAACACCACATCACTTATTATGCCGATTTAAGAGTAGTCTCACTCAGTGTACAGACAAATGACACCTGCCGACCAGTTGCTGCAACTTGCCTTATCAGATGTTACAGAGTACACAATTCCAAAAGATTCAAGAAGGTACGCAGGGAACAGTGGAGAACGTGAATCTTTGTCATTGAAAAAGACGACATGTTGCGGCTACTCGTGAACGGTTTTCTGGTTGGATTACTGTACTCTGGAGTCTGAAGGAAGCCAAACATGGTGCATGCTTTGGCACGCTCCACATCCCAACGCCACATCGCTGACAAGCCCATTGAAACAAAGGACATTCTGCTGATAATACTTGGGTGTGCCCAAATGCAAATTATATTTGCAGCAACTGATTTGGATGAACCAATACAATAAATCCCAATCGCTATTTCCAAATGAATATCTCCGCGCTGGCGAAAACACCTAGAAGTTAGACGAGAACAGAGAAACGATTCCTCATGGCGCTGAGGCCTCAGACGGAGGCCGAGGCTGTCCGACATCGCTGCACTTCCTGCTTAATCTCGCCATAGCCTACACACTTACTTGTTTCTCTGCATCTGCCCTCTGCTGGCCAAAAGCAGCCACTGCTTCCCGTCCGGTGATTGCAGCCTCACCGTGCATGACAAGAGTGTCATCAAGAATCGAGTTGCTTCCAATCAGGTATTCGTGCCGTCCCTTGACAAACCAGTATATGCCGGCGAATAAGAAGACGCCTCCCAGCATTGCAATCGCCCAATTCATGTTCTGGATGGCGCCCACAACAGGCACGTATTGTGGAAATACATAGAACAGCACCACGATGATGCTCCAGAGCAGCGAGGTAATATTGACAGCATATCCCCATCGGCCGAGATCAAAATGTGGGCGAGGCGGTAGGTGCTGGCGTCCTCTGAGCACCACGCACAGAATCGGGATACAATAGGAAATCTGCAGAGTGATGCCGCCGGCGGAGATAATTGCATAGAATGCGAGCTTGCTCCCAAGGACCAGCACGCCGGCCAAGAGGTTGAGAACAGTGACTCCCATCATGGCCCGCAACGGCATGGTGAAATGCTTGTTGATGGTTGCAAAATACGGCGAAAAGGGGAATGCTCGATCCTTGGCCATGGACCAGGCAAGTCGGGAACCGGCCGTATTGATGTTCACGATGATGAGATACTGATTTGGTTGTCAGTATGTTGCCTATTCATCCCCGTTTTGCAACCTACGTTCAAGCCCATCATCATTACCGCACACCATATTCCACCCCCATATGTGGAGTCTAAAACGTCAATGAACCACGCCTGTGCTTGAAATTAGGTAACAAGTCCCATCAAGTTGGAAGAGTCATACCACGTAAGCCGAAGTCTCCTCCATGTAGGTTTCCCAGTTGGGACCAACAGTGTAGCACATGACGATTGCAGAAAGCCATGCTGTCACGCCGGCCCAAATCATGGACCAAATCATCACTCTCTAACACATTCATGAGTTTGATATCTAAGAGGCGCTCAGGGTAGAACCTACAGGTGCATCACGGGAAGCATTCTTCATCTCTTCCACCACTGCAAAATGAATCAATACCAAGGCTGTGGGTACTTTGGGGATTCTTACAGTGAAGAACCGCATCTGTGCCATAGAGCCCATAGATGGGAACGTACATGCTGAGGATGAACACCCAGCCTTTTGACGTCCAGCCAGAAGTGTTGATAAACTCTGAGAAGACAAACCGGGCGCTATTCTTGTCAGCCATGACTAGGAATACGATCGCCCAGATCAGGCCGTTGGAGATATTGAAGAAGGCACCAAAAATCTGCAATGCTGGAAGGTACTTTGGCAGTAGGTTGGATAGCACTGGTGCGATGAGGAAACCGGTGTATATGAGCCATGTCATGTAGGGCTAACAATTTCAGTGCTCTGTGCCATACTAGCAGAGGGCAAATGGTCCACTGACCTTCCAGTGCACATCGGGATGTGTGATCTCGACCAAAGCGGCGACAATCTCTGCACTGTTCAATGCGCAGCTGGAGCTTGTTGATATTTCTCCCACAAGTACACACCATCCAATCACGTAAGATAAAAACCGGCGGTACTTTTCGGGTGCAACAATCTAGCCAATCTCGTGAGCCCGAGTCTCGAGGGGTAAGACCATGTGGTTGCTAACCTGAGCAAAGAATTGTTGGCCTCCCGCCGTTGGCCAAAGACTGGCATACTCTGCCAGAGACGCCATGACTATGGTTTGCCCAATCGTCACAACCAAGCTATAAAACCCCATGGTCAATTAGCAGACAGATGTTGTCGAGGTGAGTGGTCAAGGACGTACGTGCCCCAAACCAGGCAAACAGGACCGCCAAGACTGAAAATGTAATAGTACATGACAATATTGCAGCTCCAGGAGCAGAGGATCGTGGTTTGATAGGCCATCACTGTCACAAAGGAGGTCAGCGATTTGTTGCTATGCTGGCTTGAACAGAGACCTTACGACTCCAGAATGTATGTGTTCGTTTGAGCTCGGGCTTGTGACCAAGGCTGATGAGAAGCCTCTCATCGCTGCTCGTGCTGCTCGTGTCATCCTTTGCCGCTTCCATGGTGAACTGGAAGTATTCGGCGTTTTGAGAATCAATCTGGAAGTGTTTGAAAGCGCAAGGGCCCAACTGTACTGCTTGAGGTTGTACTCATGGAATAGGCTTCACGTGCATGTGCTGATCAGGACAAATCACGTGGGGTTACTCTCCAGCATCGAGTCTGATAAATGACATGGGCGGGAAAGGATGCGAACGCCTGGCATATATGTGCCCCTCGTTGTTCAGGAGAGAGTCGACATTGTAGCTCAACAACTTACTGTCACTAACGAAGAGACCGGGGAGTTGAGATAAGCGGGGATGAAAGTTGTGAGTGCCAACATCTCCTCTATACACTTTCGGTTCTTGAAGCTCTTGATAGCAACCTAGAGAGTCAGTGCGGGAAAAAAGCGTCGCTCCTTGGTGGATATCTCGTTGGTCAGAAAAACAAGCATTAGTGACCCCCTTTGAAGGAGGCCGAGGGCCCCTGCTGGTCTCCTCAGCCACGGCAATTGGCTAGAAAGGGACGGGAGTTGGGTGATGCTTGACCTTGTCAAGCAATGATGGCGGAAGGTCCCGGATCTCTCGAAATAGTGCCTGGAAAAGCGATAGTGACTTGGGCTCACTGCCAGTAATTTCACTGCATCAATTTGGCTCCGCCACGTTCCGGTCCCCTTTGCATCCAAGTACGGAGTACAAGCAAGCTCCCTTACGAGTATCATTAGCTGCAGGCCCCATCGTTCTAGAAAAGCACGACAAGGGTCGTTGATTTCATGTGGACAAACAAGTCTCTTGCGGCCAGACGGAAGACCTTTTCCCCGGACCTAGGAGGGCTATCCCTTGCATCCTTGCAGAAGAGCAGTAAAAAGCAACGAACCTGGCCCGGAATGAGCCTTCGTTCAGGTCGAAACTGGTTAGGCAAGGTAACGTTGAATCAGAGACGGGAGATCTTCACAACAAGAGCCACCGGATGCGAACATTTGGAAGGCCGTCGTTGCCTGCTACGAGTACAACGTCGTACTATGTGTGTAGACCGTGTTTCAGCACCTGCTGATGGATGATAACTGATAGATAGGTACCGAGTACTTGATCAAGCACCATGAGAAAGTGAATTCCCAGACGGATTTTTCAGCTGTCAGCGGGGGAAGTCACGTGTGGTGGCCATTGTGTGGTTGGTAGATGAGGTTGACCAACACATCCAGCCCTCGGAACCCGAACATCCAGATCACTCAATTATATCACCATGGAGTAATGGATCCATCGAACGACTGCTCAAGGGAATAGATCCTGATATTAGAGGGTGTCATCGTTCCGTGGATGAGCATACAAATGGCCTCGACCAAGGCTGAGGGGCGAGTGGGTGAGGAGAGTCGGACCCCGCCAACCACAGGACCCCAAGGTGCACACAAGAGGCCTTTAAATTTCTGAGGTATATTGTACTAATTTGATATCAAGATTGCTCCACTTGCGTGCGGCGGAGAATCCGATGCGATCGATTACTGCCAAAATGCCAAAAATGCTCCAAAAAGAGCCTATTGTGTCCAGGCTATGGCCCACGCTTGAGATGGGCCAACGGAATAGCCGTACGAGGACATCTCAAGGGATGCAAGACACCAAACATCGATAAACCGAGACGACCGAACAATGCTAATACTACTTCATCCAAAACTCCAACAACTCTAACACCGACCAAGTCCAATGATAGTGACACCTCGACTGCCAAATCCGCACTAACTATCGATTCCCTAGAAACACTGGTCCCAGATCTTCCGGACGAAAGTACGATATATCGACTACTTGAACACTATAATAAAAACATTGCAGGCCTCATGGTCTGGATTGACTCTGAGCAGAACGAATACCGCCGCTTGGTGCTTCCTTTGGCACAGCGGCAACCCGTACTGCTGTTAGCAATTCTAGCAATATCTGCCCAACACCTAGCAGTAACTCAAAATGAAGAGTCGAGCTTCTCGGGACATGCTCGCGACGCCGCAGTGTCAATGATATCGAGACACATTCGACAAGTGACTGGTCGTTTGGCAGCCGGCCACGATCTCGGCAGTGAAATAGATGCTGAAACTGCAGAGTGGATGCTTGCCTCGATGCTGACTCTTGCTTCATACGAGATGGCCGAATCCGAAGCTGGGGGAAATGCGGCAGACTCTCATAGAGCGGCCGCTCGCACTTTAGTAAATGCCCTTGCCACAACGAATCGCCAGAACAACAGGTTATTCCAATTCCTTCGGAATCAACTCTCCATATATGATATCCTAGCATGCACCACGTCCTTCGACCCAACAAGCACAGATGATATTATCCTTCCTGAAGTAAATCCTGCCACCATCATTTTCTCGGACTTTCTGTATCTTCTACACGATGTCACAACATCCTCCAGGCGGGATGCTAAGGCCCCAGCTCGTGGAGGGCTAATGCCTTCGCCCAAGGCGGCCCGCTCTTTGTTTGCCATTGCTCGAGGATCGACATTGATGCTAGCTGGAACACTGGAATTGCCAAATAACGAAAGGCGGCGAGACTTCATTCGCCTTGTTGATATTTACCACCACGCTGGCATGCTGTATGCTTACCGGTTACTATTCAAGAATGTTGTGACCTCAATAGAGGTTGAAGCATCGGCAAGTGCATTGTTTGAACTGTTGGATCAACTCGAGGATACTCATTCATGCATGCAAAATCTCCCATGGCCAGCACTCATTGCGGGGATTGAAAGTTGTGGGAACTCGGATCGGATGGCTTTCACCGAAAGACTGTATGGGAAAATTGCACGAGACATGGGCTTTAAACATTATCTCGAAGTCTTGCATTTCTTGCAAGTACTCTGGTCCAGGGAGGATGCAGACTGGGTCACGCTTGCTAACCAATATCGTCTTCAGGGGCGGGGGATTGTAGCCGTTTAAGATATCCATTGTTTGAATGACGATTCTTGGGTCTCCATTACCCTTACCGATCCGTCATGCCGAAGGATGCTCTAAAACGCCAAACTACTGCTCCGCCACAGTCGAGGGGAGGTTGGCATGAGAGCTTCTCACGAGCGGGGATGCCTTTAAGCATCATAAGAGAACGACGAGGATGTGAAATGGAAGGGCCTATCGGCCAATGACCCTGCGAGGCTTTTTATCAGCAATGGCAACCTGACCCGCGTCCACCAAAGGTTTGACTGGTGGTAAGCAGTGGATAGCTCCACAAGACCCAGCCCTTGGCTGGTCTGCGCAAAAGGACCATTCCATTTGTCAGTATAGGTTCCAAGCCAACTTCTGGACGTGGAGGGAGTGAGGGCGAAGCAATAATAATAAGCACCATTTGTGGAGCTTTCGGGTTCTGCAAGAAGCGATTCGCATGATGAAGAATGGGGCAACACTGTTGAGCCAACTGATGGTCTGAACCATCATACATTATGCTGTGCCACAAAGGGTTGATACCCTATGAGGGCAAAACTCGCAAAACTAAGATTCGGTTGCAAAGAGCCATTTCTTAGTTCTTGGTGACGGAAGAGCATCTGCAGCAATCAATTAATCCTGCTTCAGGCTGCCGGTCTTTAGTACGACTTAACTCGTATACGGAGTGTCCAAAGGGTCTCGGAGGTCCTACGACGAAGTGTTCATAGGCATATGTTTTCATTCCACTCATCAAGTCAATAGCATCATCTTTATTTATAACCACATTGTGACTAAAGACAGCAATTGCAGAATAGAACTAAGTCAAGCGTGCTACCTAGGAAACCGATCCATCTCATCTGGTGCCATTGATTGCGTATCCGTCTTGGGTGCTTGTTTAAAAGAGGGAAAATGGTCCTATCCATGTCCATTCACTTAGGAGCTGGGCGGGAGCCTTCCCACTAGGCCTTATTCAGGCATTCGTTCGAGACGCCACGCTTATCCGCCTGCCATAGTAAGTCCCGTTGCCTCTTAACCGTGGATTCTGGTGAGAATTTTGAGGCCGAGTGCCGGCCACCTGCTATTCTAGGTATCTGTGGAGAGATCGGTTGTATCATTTGGGGGAAGATAATACAAACTCACTCGAACTCCTGATACAACTCTCAGAGGAGACCGTCACGCAGTTGAAGATTGTTCTATCTCCATGTCCCCACGGACTCCACACGGATGGGACCGTTGCCGAAGTCAATAAACCTTGGTTATGGAGGAGCAGAGAAAGGAACGATGCTAATATTGAATAAATCATCATTATCCAGTCTTTTTCTTCTCGTTGCCGAACCCACTTCCTGGCCCTGAGAGATTCAGGGTACTGTCTGATGATCTATGCCAGGCCCATAATCGTCTAAGATTTTACCTCTTCGATTCATCATTAAACTTCTAAAGGTGCCCCTCCTGAGACGTCGTTGATGAGCAACCTCAATCAACCTTTGACGGAGTGGTGTCGCTGTCATCGCAGCCATCACGGACGCAATGGTCTTGAATCGTCATTTTCTCCAACAACCAGTGTTCCACCCTGAGATACGCCCAGAGATAACGGCTAGGAATCTGGGCCTCTTCGAGACCGATGAATTCCGCGATGTCGTTGCCGCTCGACTTACAGGATCTGTCCGGATACCAACGGTGACGTATGATAGCATGGACCAGGTGGGCGAAGACCCTCGCTGGGATATCTTCTACAAGCACTCGGAGTACCTGGAGAAAACCTTCCCTCGGGTGTGAGTACTGGTGACTCCGGGAGGACAGTTCATGCTAAGAGCGTTGATGGTAGTTATGAGGCACTCGAAGTGCAGACGGTTAATGACCACGCCCTGCTTTACACGTGGCAAGGCTCGGAGAACCACTTACGACCCTTGTTACTGATGGCACATTCTGATGTGAGTGCAATTACTTTACTCAACATTGGCCTCGCCCATTGAACTCGTTGATACAGGTCGTGCCAGCTGGTACTTCAACGACAGCTGAATGGACACATCCTCCATTCGATGGTCATTACGACGGAGAATACATCTGGGGGCGTGGTTCAGAAGACGACAAATCCAACCTTATCGCCATGCTGACAGCTATCGATTGCCTTCTTGAATGCAACTTCAAACCAACTAGGACCGTCATTCTCTCAGTCGGATTTGACGAAGAAGGTGGTGCTGAGACGAGCTACGGTGCCCGATGCCTCGCCGGGCTTCTCCTGGAGAAATATGGCAAGCACGGCCTGGAAATGATTGTAAGCAGATTCAGACTGACGGAAGCGTTGTGCTTACGAGCCTGCTAGTTTGATGAAGGAATCGCCGGCATCGAGAACCGTTTTGGAACGGACTTCGCTCTACCAGCAACTGCTGAAAAGGGGTACGTTGACGTGACGGTTTCGGTCCATGTACCCGGAGGCCATTCCTCAACCCCTCCGGATCACACTGGCAGTGAGTAAAAGAGCGAAGCTTGGCTGCAACTGGTTCTGACCCCCACGCAGTTGGGTATCTTGCCCAGGTAATTCGCATCATCGAAGATCACCCTTTCAGGTCGAAGATCACTCGACACAATCCAACCTTGACGTACCTTAGGCAAGCTGCGCGGCTATCAAAATCAATGCCCGAAGAGCTACGTGAAGCAATATTGGATCCACATTCGAGTGAAAAGATCCTGGAATACATGGATTCGTCTCGTGAAAGACGGGCCATGGTGAGGACATCAACAGCGGTTGATGTTATTTCTGGTGGTGACAAGGGTAAGCCGTGTCTCCTGTTGCGTCCGAAAACCATCTAGAGCAATAGTTGTATTGAGAATACTGTGCATTGTATGCTGACACGGCCTCAGTAAACTCGCTTCCAGAAAGCGTTCAAGTAGTTGTCAACCACCGGATTGCAGTTCAAGATTCTGTGCAAGCTGTCAAAGACCATTACCTTCGACTCCTTCAACCTTGGGCGGATCAGCGAAGATTCAAGTTGGACGCCTTTGGCTCAGTACTTTCACCCATGAGGCCAATGCCCAGATTCAGAGATGATCTCGAAGGAGGCACTTTAGTTCTTGAAGCCCAGTACGAGCTGGATTCATCGCCTGTATCAGATGCTGAAGATGATAGGTTTGGCTGGCTCGTGGGAACACTGAGAGGAGTGTTCGGGGATGATGTTGTCGTTGCACCAGAGCTTCTCACAGGTGAGCTGTCCAAAACATGGCCGCAGCCCGAGCTACGCGTGGATCGACTCAACTGATCAAACGGCAGGAAATACCGATACCCGATACTACTGGGACTTGTCAACCCAAATATACCGACTATCTCCATGGCGGGCGAGTCACGACCCTCGAGGCACGCGGATGCACACTGTCGATGAAAGAATGCCGGTGAAGGGGCTCATGGAGATGGTGAAGTTCTATCATGAATTTATCCGAGTTCTTGATGAAAAACGATGTTGATAATGTGAGTCCTATGGTCAGCAGAGATTCTGCTTGAGCTTCTCTTACCTTCTGTTTGCCAAAGATATTATTGAGAAGAAGGGGATGCTCTCCAAAGGAGGAACACAATGTACTCTGTACGAACGTTGCTTTGGCGTCGCATTATCCTTGGGGGGAAATTTCGAGAAGATCTGAGACAAAGATTTGCCTAGATAGTTGTAGATGAAAATAATACCCATATGATGTTTGGCCACCACATTAAGGCCTTGGCTGTATACTTTGTGGACTTTATGGTCGCTTTTACAATTCTCAAGAAACTGGTAGAGTTAGTAGCTGAGGTACCTATGTGGGTACCTATGTACATACCCGAGCTTGCAGAGGCGGGTGATGCCAAGCATTTCCTAAAGTTGCAGTTCAAATTTGGGGATGGCGGAGGAAGGTTGGCCTGTAGTTCGCCTGCGACTACAACTGCACCAGCGCCGATATCGAGGCAGTTTTCTCAATCCATGCACCACTCCCAGTGTGTCTAGCACTACTTCCTGCTCTACTCTCACATTCCTCCTAGCGTCTGTCGTACGTTTGACCTGTATTACTTAAGTCCCCAAACCTCGACGTCAGTGATCTGAATCTGTACCTTCAATCCTCCAGCTTTTTGTGACTGCCACATTCTTCGTCGTTGCCCAAGGCACCGCGAGATGAACGTCGACAATTACTCCGCCAGAGGTACCCATTCTTCGCCCCATCTTTCAAGGCTGCTTCTTACTAATTCAAAACAGACTCTGGCCGTTCACGCCACCACGATGTACGCGTCGCAGTTTTGCTCCTCCCTGTCTATTTCCTTACTAACTTTTACAGAGTTCTAGGTACGACCGTGAAGAGCGCAGAGAACGTGGGGATCGTGGCGGCGACCGAGACAGGAATCGAGATCGGGGAGAAAGAAGACGATCCAGGTCGCCCCACCACCGTTCCTCCCGCCGCGACTATGAAGCAGATTCGTATTCCTCCAGTCGAGACTACCGGGCTCGCGAACGAGAGGACAGATACGGCTCTAGACGGGACGAACGTGAATGGGATCGAGATAGGAATTCCAGGCGACGCGACAACGACAGACCACACCGTCGCGATCGAGACTTATTTGATGACCGCCGAGGTGGAGGAGGCCCTGCTGGGAGAGACCGCGATCGTGGTGGAAGAGAAGACCGTGATGAATTTGCTGCCCAGGCTCGTGGTCGCAAGAACAGCCCCCCTCCCAAGGAGAGAGAACCCACTCCAGACCTCACAGATATCGTGTCCATACTGGATCGGAAGAGGCGCCTTACACAGTGGGATATAAAGCCCCCAGGCTATGAAAATGTCACCGCGGAACAAGCAAAGATGTCAGGAATGTTCCCTCTGCCTGGAGCGCCGCGTCAACAACAGATGGACCCGAGTCGCCTACAGGCCTTCATGAATCAACCCCAGAGCGGTGTCAGCGCCACCGCTCTCAAACCTTCGAACTCCCGCCAGTCGAAGCGGCTCTTCGTTTTTGCCCTGCCGGCCTCCGTAACAGAAGAAAGCCTGCTCAGCTTCTTCAACCTGCAACTGAACGGCCTCAATGTCATACAAAGCAGCGACCCATGCATCCAGGCCAATATCTCGGACGACCGCACGTTTGCTCTTGTGGAGTTCAAGCAACCTTCTGACGCAACAGTGGCCCTGGCTCTGGATGGTATCACTATGGAAGAGCATCATAATGAGCTGAACGGCAACGGGCATGGTGTTGCAAAAGGTCTGGAGATTCGTCGGCCAAAGGACTACATTGTTCCCTCAGCAGACGAGGATGCCTACACCGCTGGCAATGTTTCGACAGATGTCCCAGATACTGCAAACAAAATTTCGATCACGAATTTGCCATCATATCTGACAGACGACCAAGTTATGGACCTCTTGAAATCATTTGGAGAGCTAAAGGCATTTGTTTTGGTCAGAGACAACGATACTCAAGAATCAAGGGTAAGATTCTACTCTACTCAAACATTGTGGTCCCAAAAGCACTAATTCATCTCTAGGGAATTGCATTCTGCGAGTATGTTGAATCTTCAACAACAGAGATAGCTGTGGAAGGCTTGAATGGAATGGACTTGGCAGATCATAAGATCAAAGTCCAACGAGCCAGCATTGGTTTCACTCAAGCCTCCGGACTCGAAATGGGTGTCAACGCGATGTCCATGTTCGCTGGAACGACTTCGGATAACTTTGAGGATGGCCGGGTCCTACAGTTACTCAACATGGTGACTGCTGAAGAGTTGATTGATAATGAGGATTACGAAGGTACGGCTCCTGCGGCCTGCAAAGAGGCTTTCTTTGGTCGATAATTTCTCTAACATTTGCTCAGAAATCGTGGAAGATGTGATGGAAGAATGCCAGAAATATGGCACAATCGTCGAGCTGAAAATCCCTCGCCCTTCAGGTGGTAGTCGGCAGTCCGCTGGAGTGGGCAAGATTTTCATAAAGTACGACACCGCCGAATCAGCCAAAAAGGCCCTCCAAGCACTTGCTGGCAGGAAATTCGCCGATCGCACAGTAGTCACGACATATTTTGATGAGGTTCGTTACTGATATCTTCCCGCATACTGTTCCTTTTTATTTTTAGTCAAGCTATGTGCTAACTTAGGTATCCTTGCAGGCCAGTTTCGATGTCAATGCCTGGTGAACGGACGTGCAACGGCGCCACGATATCAGATTCATTCATGTATCATCCGATTTAACGTAGAGGTGTGGTTCGACCTTGTGAATAGTTTGGTTTCCACATGGTCCCGGTTGTATTTTTGGACAAAAGGATTCGGGCATGGGTTCCTTTTTTTTCTTTGCTCTGGACGGACACACAGACAGGATCAATCGCCACTACTAGCTAGTCACCAAAAATGGGGGATCTTCGCCGACTTCAAGCGCATTTCAGGAACCCAGATACCCTATTCTTTTCGATCTGTGGTGGCTCGTCATCTCTAGGAGAAATTAGCACATGAGCAGATCGTTGCGGGAGGGAAAATGTAACAATGAATCAGGCAGACATGCAATCAGCAAGGAATTAGTCTGCCCCATGAGGCACGTTTTTGGACCGGGTGTGTTAAGTTGAATTCTCACGTACTACCAGTACTATGGAAGTCTGGGTAACGGGTGGCTGATGGATGCCATCGTACGCCCCTACTGCCTCTATTTCAAAATTAAGCGAGCCCACCCAGTGGCTGCTCCCTGAGACCACCAGCAACCGCTCCCACGATTGTAGAATCAAAACGCTCCTTCGCTTTTGGGGGATTGATCGGGATTGGTCCAAACGAAGATGGCAGCAAAACACAAGTGCTCGTGCTCGTCACATCTGCCCAAGTTCAGTGGTGAATACGTTGATAGGAGAGGTACTAGCTCTAAGTCCTTTGTTGCTCCATGCATTTCAATACATCGTTAGAAACAGCTTCCGAGCAGCTCCAGAGAGGCTTCTGGGCGCGGCTTGTGAAGCGGAAGTATATTCAGACACCCTTCCTCGATGTACATGCTTTATATGTGAAGTTCTATACGGAGTACACTATTTGATATGGATAGACTTCTTCCGTACTTACCGGTCATCTAATACAGTACTTCGTATTACCTTTGAAGTTTGCACCACAATATAATTTCCCCTACAACCCCCATACATATTACCTTTTTATTAGATACTTATTACCCATAGCCTAAACCTATATATTCTACAGAATATATATTAGCCAATTCTCCACAACTTTTACATATATTAATTTAATGAAACTAATAGGCTATTAAGTGGCTCTCATTATAAAATAAGACCTCGAAAAATAAGAGTCTTATCATGATTTTATATAGGACTTAGGCTCTGTAGATTAGGCCTTTAGCTCAAACTTTTCCGGAGTCACTGTAAGTATATATGTACAATTCGAGCTTCAGCTCTAGGAGAAACACAAGGCAATGTTCTCAAGCCAACACTTTCGGACCCACTGGCTTTGCTCGTGGATAACTATGGATTGGGGTGTTTGAGGGGTCGACATTTCGGTAACGTATGATGATCCAACGCTGGGGCTTTTGCCCGCAGGAGTCGATGCCGCTGTGGAGGAGGGGATGCTCGCATATTGAGCTTCGTCCAGCGGCCAATTGCAGCGCCAGATATGCCTCACCAAAGCCTCGAACGCTACCTGGATATTGATCATGTGCATGCGTTCAAACAGATTGGAGAACAGCTTCGCTGACGCCTGACGCTGGTTCTCGACGATGCCAGCTTCTGCGAGGTTTTCGGCTTTCCGTTCCGGGTAGCTTTCGCATCCCAGTGCCCACAACGGCCAGATCATGATTGACATCGGCGCAGAATCACGCGGGACTTTTGCGATGCTCGCTGCCAGGCAGCTGGCGAGTCGAGAGATGTCTTGCGAATCTTTCTGGAAGTTTGTGCTACGTAGCAGAAAGATCTGTGTCGCATAGGCATGTGATAAAGCAGCTGCCACGTTGGCATTGTGGTTCTCCACCTGTCCAGCTGCAAGGAGGTTAGGTGATGGAATTGATCCACCGCGTTGTGTGGAACCATCAGTGGTGGGTATTTCCGTTGGAGTAATCCATACTGATGACAACTCGAGGATTGAACCTTTGAGTTCCTGCAGCACTGAATTGCGTGCCCGATCGAAATCCTGGAGATCAATCTTTTCTTCATATAAATCCGCCACGAGCGTTGTTGCTTCGCCAATTATGAAAAAGATATCAGCCCCAAATCCCAGAGTACGATTTGGGTGATCTTTCATCGTTGCCATCCGTTGACGCTTGTCCTGCAGATTGCGGGAGTGAATGAGGAGGACCCTCGAAATAGGCCTTCGGGCGCATGGGACGCAAGCCATGGTGTCAAAATAAAATAAAGTATCGATGGTCGTGGCTACAACTAAGGAATCGATCTTAAATAGCCGGTCTTGTTGCATTGGATGCTGACACGAACACTGACATCGATTATACACTTGTCGCTGTTTGACAAGATTGACAGAACCTTGCAAGAGAGGGAGGAACGTGGTCAAAGGGGATCCAAGTATCACTTCGGACCCCGCTAACGACAGTGAAGCGAGGATGCCATGGTCACTTAGTGCAATTGGCGCTGTGTGTACCATTTGCTCGCGGGAAGTCGATTGTGCCGCCCTCTTGGGAGAGGTTGATGCTCCTGTCGACGATTGTGGCACTAGTCCCTGGCGGAGGGAGAGAATCGCTCGCTGTTTCAGCCTCAACAAATCTTCTTGACCTCCAATCCCCATTGCGAACCGATGGGTCGAAGCACTGGCAAGTAGCATGGGCAAACAAAGGGATTGAGGTTCCTGCGCCATCTCGATTTGTTGGGCTAGTAGGTTACGAGTAGGAGGAGCGCCGCCATCCAGATAGATGATGTTCGACATTAGGCTTAGCCAATGTTCGAACAAATTCATTTCATAGCTGTCTCTCAAGAAATTCGGGTTTTGCTCCAGTGGCCTAGGGATGCTGTGTGATGGGGGACTGGCAAACCCCGTAATCAATCGTCCCTCAGCCACTGGTACTAAAGGATTTGCACCTGATTCTGGCCGTGAAGCAAGACTCGGGTTTTGGGCATACCTCCTCACGATGGCTGTTTGGGAGGCTGGAGAATGCGTATCGGACAATGGCGGAGCCTCGACCTCCGGGGTGACCCATTTGAATTGACGCACATATCCAGGGCACTCGATTCCACGTTGTGTACATCTTTGGCAGGCTGGATGACGCTCATCACATTTTATCCGCGTAGCTTTGCAGGCGGCGCAACCTAGCTATTGTTCAGCGTCACAATACTCCGCGTTCAGTGCCAGCACAGGGACAGCAGATATGAGACACCTACCTAATCGAGATCTGCGGTGGTACATGAAGGCCCACTATCGTCAGCAATGCTTACTTGATTCTATTAATCATAACTGCCGGTGATGCCACTATCTGGGGGCGGATACTCTGCAGATGAATAAATGGATTCAGCTACAAGCCTAAACTATTACTGGAAAGGAAGAGGAGCGTCGGAATCGGTAATGGGCGGAATGAGCTGAAAGCACCTCGGTCTGCAATCGACATAGGCCTGTTGGACCTGGTGGGTGAAGAATGCCTTGATTACCGACGTTCCCAGAGACTTCGACTCTTGGCATGCAGATGTAGCAGGAAAGTTTCATGCAGGTGCCAATAGAAGTGGGATATTCACACTCTGTGATCGGTCTGATTTGATAAGATGCCTAGACTATCAAATGGAAATGCGGGTGGTGCATATTCAAGAAGTCGGGGCGGAGAGCTTCGTTGCACTGAGACCATCAAAAGCCAATCCAAAAGAGTGCCTGGCGACAGGGGTCCAGGATATCAGTTCTCAGGAGGGTTGGAGCCTTGGCATCTTGGCATCAAAATGGTCTGGCCTCGTTGCCTTTATCAAAGCTTGCTCCAACACAACATCGGTTCATTGCTAGCTAGCGGTAGGCCCAACGTTCTTCGCTTACCGAATGTTATCGAGGTATTTCAACTGTGATTTGAGTCTCGGTCCTTGCGAAGGGCATCACAAGGTTCATGGACCTCCGGAGAACCGCACCGCTTACCGGTATTGCGCTAGCTTGTGGCTTTTAGTATCTATCTCAGGGATACCCCAGCAAGTCAAGGAAGAGCTCTACTCGAGACGAGGATGAAGGTATGCTTTCAGTCATGTCGAATCTATTGCCGGAGTTCACGGCCATTCCGAGTACTAGACATGGTCTATAAAATGGCGATTCCCAGCCGTCCACCTGGAGGTTGATGTTGAATACAACGGATCAAATTGGTGGAAGGTGCTCGGACTGACAAGATGTATATCAACATCCGAGCTTTCGCAGCGATTC
>Ga0105239_10003123_pt1 | contig 20556 bp, 16 predicted proteins | sample KBSC44metaG_FD_92761 | JGI IMG/M metagenome (GOLD analysis project Ga0105239, IMG submission 92761) | Corn rhizosphere microbial communities from Kellogg Biological Station, Michigan, USA - KBS C4-4 metaG | ecosystem: Host-associated > Plants > Roots > Rhizosphere > Soil | place: Michigan, USA... | reverse complement strand
CGTCTGTGCGGCGGCAGCGGTGATCAGCGCAGTCGGCGTGCTGGACCCGCCGCGACCACCACGCGGCGAGGCGCACGCCGACGATCTGGCCAACCCGTACCGCGGCTCGTCGGTCTTGTGGCGGATTCACGCCGTCTCGGTGCTGCTGGTGGTTCCTCAATGCCTGGTCTGGACGTTCACACTGGTGTGGCTGATGACCGACCGCGGATGGTCCGCGGCCTCGGCGGGCGCGATGGTGACGTTCGCCCAGATCCTCGGTGCGGCAGGCAGGATCGCTGCCGGCCGGTGGTCGGACAAGGTGGGTTCGCGGCTGCATCCCGTCCGCACCATCGCGATCGGAGCGGCCATCGCGATGGGTCTGCTTGCGGTGACCGACCTAATGCACTCACCACTGGCCATCGCGGTGATGGTCGTCGCGTCCGTCATCACGGTGTCCGACAACGGTCTTGCGTTCACCGCAATCGCCGAGATCGCGGGTCCGTTCTGGAGTGGACGGGCCCTTGGCACGCAGAACACCAGCCAACTGCTCACCGCAGGCATCGTCCCGCCGGCGTTCGGCGCGCTGATCGCGGCCGCGGGGTTCCCGCTGGCTTTCGCGGTGTGCGCCTTGTTCCCGTTGGTGGCACTCCCACTGGTGCCGGTCGACGCCGATCCGCTGCGGAGTCAGCCCGGCCCACGGGCCGGCTGACCGCTCGGCAATACCAGGAGCGCGGCGGCCATGAAGCACAGGGCACCGAGGAAGGTGCCCACATTCGCCAACGCCTCGTCGGCTGCGGTGCCCGTCTTGTAGACGAACGCCCCGACTGCGCTGACGGCGAATGCCAGGCAGCCGATCATGTTGACCCATTGGGCTTGCCAGTCTCTCGACCTTGGCACCCAGGAGCCGACATGCGCCGACACCGCGATGACGCCGAGCGCGGCGCTGACGAGGAAGGCGAACGAACCCACTGCGTCGGGCGCCCACACCAGCCTGCGCTCGGCCAGCACCTCGTGTGCCCAAACCGAGGCTCCCGTGCTGACGTTGAAGAGCACGGTTCCTGCGAATTGCGTCGCCGCCGATAGCCATTCGGCACTGCCTTCCGGCCCTGACCGCACCAGCTGGACCCACGCCGCGCTGGTGAAGAACCACGAGCCGATGAAGCAGGCGACGTTGGCCGCCACCGGCCCGGCGAGAGCAGAGAAACCGGGTGCCGTGCCCGTGGCGAAACAGAACGATCCGATGACGAACAACCAGCACTGGTGCGTCAACGTCACCATCGCCGGCAGACGGGTACTCAATCGCACGGTCCGCTCTCGAGGTTCTCGGCACACCGTGTCAGCAGGTCGGCCAACTGTCGTTGCGCACTTGCCGAAAGCCCTTGCACCATGGCCTGTTCCACTTCGAGCACGGCATCATGACTGGCGGACAATCGCTTCCGCCCAGCCGGCGTCAGCGCGAGTGCGATGGCCCGCCCCTGCCCCGGTGCCGCCACTGATTGCACCAGCCCGGACGAGCGCAACCCGGCCAACAGATCCTGCAGCGACTGCCTGGTGACGAAGCACAACCGGGCCAATTCGGACGCCGAGGCATCGGGGTGATCGGCGAGTGCACGCAAGGCTGCGTACTGCGCCATGGACAAACCCGTCGGCCGTAACGCGGCATCACAGCGGCGTCGCATCGACTGCTGGACCCGCTTCACCAGATACCCAGCACCACCCTCGACATCCGATTCAGACATGACAGGAACCTTACATCGCGCTAACATGTAAGGAACCTGACATGAAGGAGTGAGATGACCACCATCGAGCAGCACAGCCCGCACGCCACGTTGATCAACGTGTTCACCGTCGAGCCGGAGCATGCATCCGAACTGGCTGCACTGCTGAGCGACGCGACCGACAAGGTGATGCGGCACGCACCCGGCTTCGTCTCGGCCAACATCCACGTCAGCACCGACGGAACACGTGTCGTCAATTACGGCCAGTGGGAGAGCGCCGAGGCGATGCAGGCCATGCTGGCCGATCCGGCCGCGCGCGAACACATGTCGAAGGCCGCAGGCCTCGCGTCGGGCTTCGACCCGCACCTCTACACCGTCGAAGCGGTGCACGAGCGCTAGGCGCTCACCCTGGTCAACTTGGCCGCTGCTTCGCGGTCACATACGACGACCGCATTCTGATGCAGTTGCAGAACCGATGCCGGGCAGGACGGCGAGACCGGTCCTTCGACCGCCAACCCGATCGAGTCCGCCTTGGCAGTGCCCGTCGCGATGAGCAGTGCGCGACGCGCCTCCATGATGGTGCCCAATCCCTGTGTGACGCATTGCACGGGTACGGCGTCCGGCCGGTCGAAGAAGCGGGCGTTGTCGCGTCGCGTCCACTCGGCCAGGGATGCGACCCTGGTGCGCGACGCCAATGGCGACGACGGCTCGTTGAATCCCAGGTGGCCGTTGCGGCCGATCCCCAACACTTGCAGGTCGATTCCTCCGGCGCGGGCGATGGCGTCTTCGTAGAGGTGACACGCGGCGTCCAGGTCGTCGCCGACGCCTTGGGGCACGTGCACCTTCCCCGGATCGAGTCTCAGCGGCACTGTCACGTGGGAACGGATGGCGTGGGCATAGCTGCGCGGGTCGTCGGGCAAGAGCCCCACGTACTCGTCCAACGCGAATCCGCTCACCGCGGTCATGTCGAGACCCCCAGCCACCCGCGCCGCCAACTCGGCGTAGAGCCCGAGCGGGCTGGACCCGGTGGCCAGGCCAAGCACGGCGTTTGGCTTGGCGCGGACCAGATCCGTGACGATGTCTGCCGCGGCGATCGCAACACCAGCGGCATCAGGTGCAATGATGATTTCCACGTCAATCCTCATTCCTTGTATAACGATGTAGGAACACTCGAGTAGGCGGACGCGACTGCGGGCATTGGAGAGCCATCCGAGGCCGCAGACGACGGTCGCCGGCGCACCCTGGAGGACCTGTGACCGAAGGCGCACCCACGAGCGGCGCACCATTGCGCGACAAGGGATCCCAACGCGCCCTGCGATATCAGCACGTCTACGACCTCGTCGTGGCGATGATCGAGGACCAGGGCATGCGCGAGGGCGATCAGCTGCCAAGCACGGCCGAACTCGCCGAGATGGCGGGTGTCAGCGTGATCTCCGTGCGCCGGGCCCTCGACGACCTCACCCGCAGCGGAAAGATAGTGCGGCACCAGGGCGTCGGCACGTTCGTCGCACCACAGCGGCTCCTCAGCGAGCCCTCGCGGCCAGGAGCGCTGCTGGAAACCCTCACGGGCCGGGGCGACGAGGTCGAGCTCGACACCGAGCTGGTGAGCATGCTGGTCGGGCTGCCAAGCGCCAAACACGCCTCCGCACTTGGCATCGACGCCGGCCAGCCCGTCTGGGAGATCTGCCGCCTCCGTCGGCTGGGAAGTGCGCCCAAGGTTCTCGAAAAGGCCGTGCTGCCACTGAGCATCGTGCCCTCGCTGGACGAGAGTCGCATCGCAGGCGGCGAGTCCCTGTATGGATTCCTGGCCGAGCGCTACGGATTCACCGACGACTTCGTCGAGCAGGTCTTCGAGGTGGACCAGCCGAACTCCTGGGAGCGCGAACACCTTCGGCTGACCACCAAGGACAACGTGGTGCGCATTCGTGGCGTCAGCGTCAACGCGGCAGGTGTCGCCTTCGACAGCTTTCAACAGACCTATCCCGCGCGTGAGTTCCTGTTCTACGTCTCGGGGAACTCGGGCCCGCGCCTGATGGAGCCGGACGACAACGGGCCGTGGTCCGTTCGCCCCCTCGGCTCTCCCCCGCCGACGCGCGCCGACTGACGACACGCCGGCGCTGCGCTCACGATGCGCGGTGGTGCTGCGGATCAGGGCTCGGCACACTGGCCAGCAACTTTCTGGTGTAGTCGTCGGCTGGCTCGTGCACGATCTGCCACGGCTCGCCGGCCTCGACGATCCGGCCCTCCCGCATGACGATGATGCGGTCCGCGTAGGCCGCAGCGGTCGAGAGATCGTGCGTGATCATCAGAATGCCCATCCGGTGCTCGCGCCGGAGCCGGTCGAGGAGTTCCAGAACCCCCGTGCGCACCGATACGTCGAGCATCGAGACCGGTTCGTCGGCAAGGAGCAGACGCGGCCGCAACACCAGACTGGCAGCGATCGCGGCCCTCTGGCGTTGCCCGCCCGAGAGTTCGTGCGGGTAGCGGCCTGCGAGCACGTCGGGATCCAGACCCACGTCGGCCAGCGACTCGGCCGCCAACGCCCGCCGCTCGCGGCGGTCGTTGCCGATGCGGTGCACCACCAGGGGCTCCATCACGGTGTCGATGACGCGTAGACGTCCGTCGAGCGCCTCGTAGGGGTCTTGGTAGATCATCTGGACGTTGCGGCGCAACGGCCGCCACGCACGCGCACCGAGGCCGGTGATCTCGACCCCGTCGATGCGGATCGATCCGGACCGCACGGGTTGCATGCCGAGGATCGCCTGAAGCGTGGTGGTCTTGCCGCAGCCGGACTGCCCAACGAGCGCAACCAGTTCCCCTTCGGCGACGGCCATGCTGACGTTGGCAACGGCATCGGTGGGCGCCGCCACCGGCCCCTGCACCTTGGTCGAGGCGGTGACGAAGGGCCACCGCCGACGACGCGTCGTGCGCGCGAGATCTCCGTAGGTGACCCGCAGGTCCTCGACGTCCAGCAGAGGCGTTGTCTGCCCGGGACTTTCGATCGTCCGGCGCACGTCGTCGAGGTTGGGCGTCGACTCGAACAGCTTGCGCGTGTACGGATGTGCAGGCCTGCGGTACAGGTCGTCGACCGAGCCCTCCTCGACGATCTCCCCGTCGCGCATCACCGCGGCCCGGGTACAGGCCTGCGCGACCACACCGAGGTCGTGGGTGACGAGCACTAGGGCAAGGCCGAGATCCATCGACAGTCTGACGAGCAAGCGAAGCACCTGGTCCTGGACCACGACGTCGAGCGCCGTGGTCGGCTCGTCGGCCAGAAGCACCTTGGGCTCGCACGACAAGGCCATCGCGATCACCGCCCGCTGCTTCATTCCGCCGGACAACTGGTGTGGGTACTTGGCATCGCTGCCGGAGGGCAGGCCGACGAGGTCGAGCAGTTCCCTGGTGCGCTCCACGGCGATTCGGCCGCGGGCGATTCCGTGTACTTCGAGTGCCTCGCGGATCTGCCAGCCGACCGTCTTGACGGGGTTGAAGGCGCTCATGGCGCCTTGGAAGACCATCGCGATGTCGGTCCACCGATGCGAACGCATGCCGGCTTCGCCGTTCTCGATGACGTTCTTGCCGTCGATGCGGACTTCTCCGCCGACCGTCGCGGAAGCCGGGAGCAGACCGATCGCAGCCAGGATGGTCGTGGTCTTGCCGCACCCGGACTCGCCGACGAGGCCAACGCGCTCACCGGCGGCGACCTTCAGCGAGACGTCCTTCACGGTATGAGCTGGCTTGTCGCCGTGGTGATCTCGCGGATCGAACCATACGTTCAGGTTCACGAGTTCGAGTGCGTGGCGTTCGGTCACAGCGCGTCGCCTCCACGTCCGACCAACGGTCGCATGCGCCACGATTTCGTCGAGAGGTACGACGATCGCAGTCGCGGATTGAGTCCGTCCTCGATCGAGTTGCCGACGAGGTAGCACCCCACGATCAGCGCGGCGACGCACAGCCCGGCGGGCACGATCGCCCACCACGCCCCGGTACTGATCGCGCCCCGCTCGAAGGCGTGTTCCATGATGGTTCCCCACGTCACCGCCGTGGGATCGGACAGCCCGAGAAAGGCGAGCGCCGTCTCGTTGAAGATGGCGAGCGTGATCGCCAGCACGGTATTGGCGATGAGCAGCGGCCCGAGCTGAGGCACGATGTGCGTCAGGATGATTCGGGTGTGACTGGCTCCGATCGACACCGCCCGTCGTACGTAGACGCGCTCGCGCAGACTCTTCACCTGTGCCCGCACGACGCGCGCCGTACTGGTCCACATCAGGAACCCGATCACCATGATGACGTGATTCAGGCTCGGCCCCCACACCGCCGCGACCACGATCATCAGCACGATCTGCGGAATCACCATGAAATAGTCGGTGATTCGCATGAGCACCGTGTCCACCCATCCGCCGAAGTAGCCGGACAGCACGCCGAAGATTGCCCCGATGGCGATCGCGATCACCGCTGCGGTGAACCCGACGAACATCGACACCTGCCCGCCTTGCAGCACCAGGCTCAACATGTCGACGCCACCGTCGTCGCATCCGAGCCAGTGCCTGCCCGACGGCGGTTCGAATACCTCGCAGCTGGGCACCGACGTGCTGTAGGGCTTGATGAGTGGGGAGAACACCGAGACCAAGAGGAACAGACCGATGACGATCAGCCCGATGATCGCCGGCGGAGTGGCCACCGCAGTACGCAGCGCGCCCCACACGCCGCGGCGGCGTTCCACGTCAGGACGAGTGGTCACGGTGATTTCCTCGCTCACTGCGCGACCCGCGGGTCGAGGCGGAAGTACAGCAGGTCGGCCAGATAGTTGAGGACGACGACGGTGACGGTGATGACGAGGAAGCCACCCTGCAACATCGGGTAGTCGCGTTGCAGGACCGCGTCATACAGTGCCCGACCGATGCCCGGCCAGGAGAAGATCACCTCGACGAGGATGGAGCCGCTCACCACCGCGCCAAGGGAGAGGGCGACCTGGGTGATGGTTGGCAGCGCCGCGTTGCGCAACGCATACCTCCAGATGATCCTGCGGCGAGACAGGCCCTTTGCGCGCGCGGTCAGGATGTAGTCCTCCCCAAGGGTTTCCAGCATCGCCGATCTGACGATGAGGGCGTTCTCCGCATAGAGCGTGAGCACCAGTGTCAGCACCGGAAGCGTCATGTGCCGCACCACGTCGGCGAACTGTTCACTCGGCGACATGGCCACGGCGAAGGGATCGCTCATCCCCACCGAGGGCAGGACGCCTGCGAACAGGATGAGAAGCATCATGCCGAGGAACTGCGTGGGAAATGCGTAGAACGCCACGGCAACACCGGTCGATACGTGATCGCCGAGAGTGTTGCGTCGCACCGCGGCATAGACCCCGACCGCCACCCCCACGGCGATGGCGATGACGGTGCCGACCGTGACCATCGGCAGCGTGTTGCCGAATGCCTCGAGCAGGTTGCCAAGCACGGGCTGCCGATTGGTGAAGGACACACCGAGGTTGCCGCGGCAGAGCTGTTGGAGGTACAGGACGTACTGCTCCCACAGCGACTTGTCGAGACCGAACTCCACTTCCAGGGCGTGCTTGAGTGCCGGTGATGCGTTGGGTATCCGCGACACCCGCGTCACGGCGTCGCCGGGAAGCACGCGAAAGAGAACGAAGTTCACGGTCAGCGCGACGAAGATGGTGACTACTGCGAAGAGCGAGCGTTTCCAGAGATACCCCCGCACCCGCACTCCTTCCTCTTGACGCGACCTGAACTGGTCATAATACTAAGCACACAAAGTAACCTCTGCGTTAAGAAACTGCTCGTCCAATTGATACTCATGTCACCTGAGCATTACAACTGACCCATTCCGTGGTCGAGGGCAATCGACCGCATCCCGTAGGCGAAGGAGACCCGCCAATGAAGGTAAGCCGCGTCACGTCGATCGTCTTCGCCGCAGTACTGGTCGTAGTCATGGCTGGTTGCGGTGGATCCAAGGAGTCGGCGTCCACGGTGCTGCGGATCGGGGTGAGCGCGACGATCGACTCCCTGAACCCCTTCGTCTCGAGCTCCGACTACAGCAGCGTCGTCTTCGAGTACGTCTACCCCCACCTCACCGAGTACGACACGAAGGACATGTCGCTGCAGCCCTCGTTCGCGGAGAAGTGGCAGACGTCGCCAGACGGTCTGAAGTGGACCTTCGAAACGGCAAAGGACGCCAAGTGGTCCGACGGCCAACCGCTCACCGCCAAGGATGCCGCCTTCACCCTCAACGTGATTCACCAATTCCAGGACGGGCCTGCCGGCAAGATGGCCGGCGTCGCGCAGGGTATGACGGCTGCCGTCGCCGATGACGACACTCACTTGACGGTGACGTACAGCGCGCCGGTGTCCAACGTCCTCGAGCAGATGACGCAGCTGCCCATCCTGCCCGAGCACATCTGGTCGCAGTACGCCGCAGGCGACGGCAAGGCTCTCACCACGTTCCCGAACGAAGCACCCATGGTCTCGGGCGGGCCGTTCATGCTCAAGGACTACAAGAAGGATCAACTCGCGCTGTTCGAACGGAACCCGAACTGGTGGGGCCAGGCCAAACCGGAGATCACGGGCTTCGGGCTGCAGATCTTCGCCAACTCCGATGCGATGGTCACGGCACTGCGGACCGGTCAGGTCGACATGATCGGTGAATCGACGCCCGCGACCACCGTCCCCTCGCTCAAGGACGCGAAACTCGAGGTCGGTACGACGCCAAGCACGGGTTACTACGAGCTGATCATCAATACGAACCCAAAGAAGAAGAATCACCCCGAACTCCTAGATCCACAGGTGCGCAAGGCATTCGAGTATGCGATGAACCGAGACGAGATGGTGCGCACGGCGTGGCTCGGCATGGCGACACCCGGATCGACCATCGTCGCACCGGCTACTGGGTGGCACGACGACTCGATCAAGGCCCTGCCGTTCGACGTGGCACAGACCAACTCGATCCTCGACGGTCTCGGCTTCCGAAGGGGTCCCGACGGGATCCGGGTGGCGAATGGCGTTCCGATGACCTATGACGTGATCTTCCCGACCGAGATCAACGGCGCGGGCGACCGGATGTTCCAGACCATTCAGAACAACATGCGCGAGGCAGGCATGAACTTGGTCATGCGCAAGATGGACACCGATGCCGCCACCGCGGCGATACAGGGTCCCGACGGGGCGTACGACGACTACGACATCGCGATGTGGGACTGGATTCCGCCGGTGGATCCCGACTTTCAGCTCAGTGTGCTCACGTGCGCGCAGTGGAACAACAACAACGACAGCGGGTACTGCAACCCCAAGTACGACGAGCTCTACAAGGCGCAAGGCGTGGCGCGCGATCGTGCCGAACGGCAGAAGATCATCAACCAGATGCAGCAGATCGCGTTCGACGACCGCCCGTACATCGTGCTGGCCTACCAAAACGTCATCGAAGCACACACGCCGAAGTGGACGGGCTTCCTGCTCTCACCGCTCGTCGGATCGGTGAACAACCTGTCGACGCAGACCCTTCTCCAGGTGCACCCCGCGCAATGACGGATGTGTCGATGGCTCGTTGCTGGCCCAACGAATTCGGTCAGACACTCGCTCGCCATCGCGACGTCGACGTGATCGTCGGGCTGTTCTCCGGGCCCCGGGGTGTCCGCGGCGGGCGCGGTGCCGCTCTACTCGGCGAGGTCCTCGGCGTCGACGTCGTCGAATTGGCCGCGGCAGACCCGGACTTCGACGGCGGCCCCTCGGCACGGTCGACGGCCATGGTGTCTGGGCCGTCGGGTCCCCTGCGCGTGGTGATCGTCGGCCTCGGGCACCGGGTGGGTTCGCCGCACGAGCTGTTCGATGCCGCGCTGGCGACGAACCCCGGGCGGGCGATCGTCTCGACGCTGTCGTTGGAGGCCGACGATGCCCTCGGTGCCGTCGCGCAAGGCCACGCGATCGGTGCGTGGCGGTATCGGCGGGACCCGAACGCGCCGGCCAAGCAGGTGCCGGTGGAACTCGTCGACGACTTCGCGATCGATGCCTCGTCGATCCTGGCCCGCGCCACGGTCGTCGCAGCAGTGACGCGATGGGTGCGCCAACTGGTCGAGATGCCGCCGAATTCCATGCGCCCCAGCGACTTCGCCGATGCGGTGAAGGCGCTCGCCAATGATGTGGCGCCTGGCGCGGTGGCCGTCGACATCTGGGACGAGTCGACGCTTAGGGCCCGCGGGTTCGGCGGGACGCTCGCCGTCGGCGCAGGAAGTGCCCATCCTCCACTCGTCATCGAGCTGCGCATCGAGGGCCATGGCCCGTCGACCGCGTTGGCGGGCAAGGGGATCACGTTCGACTCTGGCGGCATCAACCTCAAGCGCGACGGTGGCGAGCTCAGTTGGATGAAGTCCGACATGGCCGCTGCGGCATCGGTCGCGGCCGCGGTGATCGCCTCGGCCGCCCTCGGACGTACCGCACCGGTCGTCGCGATCCTGCCTGCGGCGGAGAACATGCCTGGCGGAACGGCCCTTCGACCGGGCGACGTGCTGTCCCATCCCGGCGGGCGAACCACCGAGGTGCTCGACACCGACTGCGAAGGGCGCCTCGTTCTGGCCGATGCTCTCGGTTGGCTTGCCGGACAAGGACCGTCGCAACTCGTCGACGTGGGAACGCTGACGGATTCCGGCGCGGTGGGGCCCGCGTTCTGGGGCTGCTGGGCGACGTCGGGCGAGCTGGCGGCGGCCGTCGTCGACGCGGGATCGCGCGCCTACGACCCCGGGTGGGTTCTGCCACTGCATCCCTCGTACGCATCGATGTTGCCGTCCCGTGTCGCCGACATCGCCAATGCGTCCCCCGACGAGCCGGACTCCGGCCAGTTGGCGGCCACGTACCTGCGCACGTTCGTCGGCGATGTGCCATGGGTGCACATCGACAACGGCTCTGCCGCATGGCTCGAGCGTGCTGCGCCGCCGTGGCCCGCGGGCGCCACCGGGACTCCGGTGCGGGCCTTGATCGAGTTCTTGCACCCGTTCGCGTAAATCACTCGACCGATAGAATATACTTAGTATGATGAGTACATCCGATCTGTCAGTGAAAGAAGAAGGGCGTTCCATGACGACGTTCGACACCGCATTCGCCGAACGCACCAAGGCCACCAAGGCGCTCTACGAACGCGCGTGCCGGACCATCCCCGGCGGCGCGGGAAGCACCGCCCGCCTTCCGCGCAACGGCTGGAATCCCTATCCCCTCTTCATGGCGGAGGGTCGCGGCTCGCGACTGCGTGACGTGGACGGCAACGAGTACATCGACTACCTGCTTGGTCTGGGGCCGATGATCCTCGGCCACCGGCATCCCGAGGTCACCAAGGCCGTCGCCGACGCGATCGACGAATACGGCACGTGCTTCGGATTGCCCTACGAACTCGAGATCGAGGCGGCCGAGAAGGTCGTCGCCGCGGTGCCCGGCATCGAACAGGTGCGGTTCACGAACTCCGGGTCGGAAGCCGTCGGCACGGCCGTGCGGCTGGCCCGCGCCACCACCGGACGACGGCTGATCGTGCGCTTCGAAGGTCACTACCACGGCTGGCAGGACACCGTGTACTGGTCCAACCACGTGGATCCCGTGCTGGCGGGCCCCGCGGATCGGCCTCGACCGGTCGCGATGGGTGGCGGCGTACCTGCGGAGTTGGCCGACACCCTGGTGGTGCTGACGTGGAACGACCCGGAGAGCTTCGTCAGGCTCATGGAGGAACGTGGCGAAGAGGTTGCCGCGGTGCTCACCGAGCCCGCCGTCTTCAACACCGGGTGCATCCTGCCCGAGCCCGGCTACCTGGAACTGCTCCGCTCGCAGACCCTCAAGCACGGAGCCATGCTGATCTTCGACGAAGTCATCACCGGATTCCGGTTCGCCCGCGGCGGCGCGCAGGAATGGTTCGGCATCTACCCCGACCTCACCACCTACGCCAAGGGAATCGGCGGTGGATTCCCCGTGGCTGCGATCGGCGGAACGAAGGAGGCCATGCGCCTGATCGCCGACGGCACCTATTCGCACTCGGGCACCTACAACGCCAATGTCGTGCAATGCGCGGCTGTGTCGGCCACCATGGACGTACTCGCGACTCCCGGTCTGTACGAACGGCAGCGCGCGCTCGGCGACCGGCTGGGCCGTGGCTTGAAGGCCATCGCCGACGAGAAGGGGATCGACGCGTACGTGGAAGGCATCGGGACGGTGTTCCAGCTGTGGTTCACCGACCGCCCCAGCAAGAACTGGCGTGACGCCGCCGCGCACGCGCACGAGGACGTGTTCACCCGCTGGTATCAGGAGATGGTGGTGCGTGGCGTGCTCTTCCATCCGCTGCAATTCGAGAACCTGTTCGTCTCACTGGTACACACCGATGCCGACATCGACGAGACGCTCACCGCGGCCGAGTCCGCACTCACCGTGGTGGCGCGTGAGCTCTAGCCCCCTGGCAATCGGCATCGACCTCGGGACCAGCAGCCTGAAGGCCGTCGCCGTCGACGAAGCAGGCCGGTGCGTCGCGCGGGCGCGTGCCGAGTATCCAACGGCGCAGCCGGAAGCAGGTGCGGCCGAACAGGATCCGGCCCATTGGCTCACCGCCTGCGATGCGGCCATCGGCCGCCTCGCGAGGGACACCGATCCCGCCCATTGGCAGGCCGTTGGACTGTCGGGCATGCTGCCGACGCTGGTGAGTCTCGATGGTGACGGCGCTCCCGTGGGTCCCGCCATCACCTGGATGGACGGCCGCGCGGAACCCGAGGGCAGCGTCGTCGCCGAACGCATCGGCCCCGCCGTGCTGTACGAACGGACCGGGCAGCGGTTCGACGGCCGCTACCTGATCGCCATGCACGCACGCAGGGTGCGTCTGGGTCTGCCCGCGGACACCATGGTCGCCGGTGCCAAGGACTACCTGTTTCAGGTACTCACCGGAGTCCTGCTGACCGACCCAAGCACCGCGTCCGGCTACGGCGCCTACGACCTGCACACCGAATCATGGGATGCGTCGATGCTTTCGGCGGCGTCGGTGTCGGCGGTCCCCGACGTCGCGGCGTCGCGGGACAGTCGTCCGTTGACCGCTCGCGTCGCCGGGCGATGGGGTTGTCCGGCAGGCATTCCCGTCGTCGTCGGCGCGGCCGACTCGGTGCTCGGGGCGTACGGTCTCGGAGTCCGGGGTCCAGGGGAGGTCGCCTACATCGCCGGGACCAGCAACGTCATCCTCGGTTGGTCGTCCTCACCTCGGGTCGACACCGGCGGACGGTATCTGGTGACCCCGATGGCCGGGGACGGCTACGGACTCGAGATGGACCTGTTGGCAACGGGTTCGGCGATGGAGTGGCTGGCCGATCTCCTCGATGTCGGCGACGGGCCCGCCGGATTGGCCGAGCTCGCAGCAACGGCATCCGTGGAGTCCGCTCCCCTCGTTCTTCCCTACCTATCGCCGGGAGAGCAAGGGGCACTATGGGATCCAGAACTGGTGGGTGCCGTCGAGGGGTTGACGTTGCGCACCTCGCGCGCTGATCTGGCGCGCGGACTGATGGCGGGGATCGTGCTCGAATCGCGCCGCTGCACCGACGTCTTGGCCGAAGCCTCCGGAGTGCGCGGCACGATCCTGATGAGCGGGTCCGGCGCGGCGTCGCGGACCTTCCGGCAAGACCTCGCCGACGCAACGGGACGGTCCGTGTGCTTCGACCGCCACGAACACGATCACTCGGCAGTCGGTGCCGCGCTGTTCGCAGGACGGGCAGCGCTGGACTGGCCGCAGGCGGCACTCGACCCCGAACGGCCGCCCGAGATCGTCGAACCCGACCCCTCGCGCGCCGCGATGTGGGCCGAACGCTTCGCCAGGCACGACGACGCGTGCCGATCACAACGGGCCAGGCACGCCGAGATCGACTCCCCCACTGAAGGAATGTCAGCATGACCGCGTTGCGGACACCCGCCGACGTCGACCTGTCCCTCTATCCAGAAGGGACCACACTGGACGCCCGCGGCCGGCTGCTGATCGGCGGCTGCGCGGTCGCCGACCTTGCCGAGCAGTACGGCACTCCGGCCTACCTGATCGACGAGGGTGCGCTGAGACGCACTGCGCGAACGTATGTCGAGGCGTTCACCAGCCGCCATCCGCGGTCGCTGGTGCTGTTCGCGTCGAAGAGCTTTCCTTCGGCATCGGTGCTCGGCGTGGTGGCCGAGGAAGGCTGCGGTGCCGACACCGCGGCGGCCGGCGAACTCGGGCTGGCGATCGCCGCCGGGGCCGATCCCGGGCGGGCGGTGTTCCACGGCAACGCGAAGACCGACGACGACGTTCGCGCCGCAATCGACGCGCGCGTGCGCTACGTCGTGGTCGACAACCTCGACGACGTCGAACGCATCGGACGCCTTGCCGCAGAACCGGTTCCCGTTCTGCTGCGGGTGAGCCCATCGCTGGACGCCAAGACGCACGCGGCGATGATGACAGGGCACGACTCCTCCAAGTTCGGTATCCCCTCGGATCAGGTCGCCGAGGTGATCGCGCGCATCCGGCGCGAGCCGATGCTCGATCTGCGTGGCCTGCACGCACACGTCGGATCACAGCTACGCGACCTCGACCAGTTCGAGGCCGCCGTGCGGGCCCTTGCCGAGTTCGAACGGTTCGACGTCTACGACCTCGGCGGCGGCCTCGGCGTGCGCTACACCAGCGCCGATGAGGCGCCATCCATCGACGAGTACGCGCAGCGGCTGGTCTCCGCCGTGCATCAGCACCTCGGTGACGACGTCGAGCTGCTGGTGGAACCTGGTCGATCGATGGTGGCACGCAACGGAGTCACCGCGTATCGGGTCGTCACGGTCAAGCGCGGCATACGAACTCACGTGGCGGTCGACGGCGGCATGGGCGACAACCTGGAGGTGTCGCTCTACGGGCAGCCCTTCCAGCCGGCCGTGATCGACCGTCACGGACCCGTCGAAGTGGTGGACGTCGTTGGCAGGCACTGCGAATCCGGTGACGAGATCGCCCATGGTGTCGAGGTCGTCGAACCGCGGGTTGGCGACCTGGTGACCGTGCCCGTGACCGGCGCCTACTGCTACACCATGTCGAACAACTACAACACCGCGCTGAGGCCACCCGTCGTGTTCGCCCACGACGGCACGTCCCGGCTTGCCGTCCGCCGGGAGACCTTCGACGACCTGCTGCGCCGAGAACAGCTGCTGCCGGGCACGGATGAGTGAGTCCGCGCGCGCGGTGATCGCCGCCATCGCCGAGCAGTGGGCGGTGCCCGGCGGTGCCGTGGTGGCCGTCGACCGGCGCGGCGAGGTGTTCTCGCACCGATTCGGCCATGCCGACGTCGCCGCGGGCATTCCCGTTGCGCCGCAGCATCTCTTCGAGATCGGTTCGATCAGCAAGGTCTTCACGTCGCTCGTCGTGCTCCGGTTGGCGCGGAGGGGCCTGATCCGGCTGGACGATTCGGTCGGCGCGGTGCTCGACTGGCTCCCCGAGTCCTTACGCGCAGACGGGATCACCATCGAGCGGCTGCTCAACCACACGGCCGGGCTGGTGGCGAGCGTCGACGCCCTGCCCGACGACATGGGTCAAGCGACGGCCTTCGCTGGCCACGTCTCGTCGACTCAGCCTGGAACCTTCTTCCACTACTCGAATTTGGGGTTCATCCTGCTCGGCCTCGCGGCCAGGCAGGTGTCCGGCCGCCCGCTCGTCGACCTGGTGCGCGAGGAGATCCTCGAACCTCTCCAGATGACGTCCACCGTCGCGTGCGTCACCCACGACGACTACTCGTCGTTGGCACGCGGGTACCAGCCGTTGCGGGACGACCGGCCTTGGGCCCCAGGCGATCCGCTGATCCAGGCGCCATGGCTGGAGGTCGCAGGCGCCGACGGAAACATCGCGGCCACCGCGTCGGAACTGGCCCGGTTCGCCCGCATGCTGCTCGGCAGGGGCACGCTTGACGGGACGTCGATCCTCGACGCGGCCGACTTCGACACCATGGTGGGTGCGACGGCTCCCGAAGGGGAGGACGTGCTCGTGCTTCCGGGCGTCTCGCCGACCGAGACCAGCCGCTATGGCCTTGGCATCAACGTCGAGACCACCGGTGGGCGCACGGTCCTCTCACACGGCGGAGGCATGGTCGGGTATGCGTCGTTCCTCCTGGCGGACCTCGACGACGGAACCGCAGTCTGCGTGGTGACCAACGCCAACGGCGACACCCCCGTCGCCGAGGCGATCGCGCGCAGCGTCGCAGCGGAGTTGCGGGGCCCAGGCACGGTGGAAGTCGACGGCTTGGACCCCCATTGGTGGGACGCGAGATACGTCGAAGAGAACGGCTACACGGGCGAATTCGTCGACACCGAATCCGACTCGGGCCCGCGTCGGATTCAGGTCTCCATCGCGGAACACGACGGTGATCGCGTACGGATCGCGGTGCAGTACGACGGTGATCGGGCGCCGCTGTTGCGCACGTGGACCCGAGGCGCGGTGGCCAGGACACGTTCGCTGGAGAGGTTCACACTGGTCTTCGGCGATGACGCGTGGCAGTGGGGTCCAAGGACGTTCGCCCGCGCCGGCACATCGCAATCGACGGCGCCTTCGACCGGTGCACTCGAGCCGTTCTGCGGCCACTTCCGTTCGTACACACCGTGGTTCACGAACTTCCGAGTGGTGCTCCGTCGTGGCCGGCTCGTCCTCATCGCCTCTGGCGGCGTGGAGGCCCCAGCCGAGGAGGTCGAGTTGGTGGCCGAGTTGGTGCAGTTGGGCGACTCGACGTTTCGGATCGGCGCCGACCCGCGGCTACCCGAGCGCATCACCTTCGGCCCGCCGGTCGGCGGTCTGGCACCGTGGGCGGATCGCGACGGCTGCCGCTACTCCCGCGCCTTCACCGATTGAGGCTAGAGCTTGCTCGCGATGCGGTCGCCGACCTCCGAGGTGGACAGCTTCTCGTCTCCTCTGGTGGCCAGGTGCTCCTCGACGGCCTTGTCCACCCGCGCTGCCGCGGAGTCCTCGCCCACGTGTGCCAGCAGCAGCGCCACCGACATGACCGCGGCGGTGGGATCGGCGATGCCCTGCCCCGCGATGTCGGGTGCACTGCCGTGCACCGGCTCGAACATCGACGGATTGGTCCGCGTCGCATCGATGTTGCCGCTTGCAGCAAGCCCGATGCCACCGGCGACTGCCGCCGCGAGATCGGTGATGATGTCGCCGAACAGGTTGTCGGTGACGATGACGTCGAAGCGGCCGGGGTCGGTCACCATGTGGATGGTCGCCGCGTCGATGTGCTGATACGCGACCTCGACGTCGGGGAACTCCTTGCCGACCTCGTCGACGGTCCGGGACCACAACGTGCCTGCGAACGTCAGCACGTTGGTCTTGTGCACCAGCGTCAGGTGCTTGCGCCGCTTGGCGGCCCTACCGAATGCGTCACGCACCACGCGCTCAACGCCGAACGCGGTGTTCAGGCTGACCTCGGTGGCCACTTCGTGCGGGGTGCCGACGCGGATCGCTCCGCCAGTACCGGTGTAGGGCCCCTCGGTGCCCTCTCGCACCACCACGAAGTCGATGGCGGGATTGCCCGCCAACGGGCTGTCGACACCAGGAAACAGGCGCGACGGACGCAGATTGACGTGATGGTCGAGCTCGAAGCGCAGCCGCAGCAGCAGCCCGCGCTCCAGCACGCCACTGGGCACCGACGGATCACCGATGGCGCCCAACAGGATTGCGTCGTGCCCGCGCAGCTCGTCGGTCAAGCCGTCGGGCAGCGTCTCCCCCGTCGCGTGGTAGCGCCGAGCACCTAGGTCGTAGGTGGTCTTCTCGACACCCGGCACGACGACGTCGAGCACCTTGAGTGCTTCGTCGATGACCTCGGGTCCGATGCCGTCGCCGGCGATGACTGCGAGCTTCACGACAGGTCAACCTCTTCCAGGGTCACGGCGCCGACGTCGGTGCCGATGGCGGCGAGCACGTCGGCGTCCACCGGGCGGTCGATGCGCAGCATGATCGTGGCGCCGACGCCGTCGGCGTCCTGGCTGAGTTGGGCGGCGAGGATGTTGACGCCCGCAGCGCCGAGCAGTGTGCCGATCTTGCCGAGCGCCCCTGGCTGGTCGCCGTAGTTGATGATCAGGTTGACGCCCTCGGCACGCAGATCCAGGTTGCGCCCGTTGATCTGGACGATCTTCTGCACCTGCTGCGGACCCGAAAGCGTGCCTGCCACGTTGACCGTCGCCCCGTCGGCGGACACCCCACGCACGTCGACGACGCTGCGGTGATTGGGGCTCTCCGAGGCCGTGGCGATCCCGGCCTCGACGCCGCGCTCGGCCGCCAGCGCAGGGGCGTTGACGAACGTGACCTGGTCCTCGATGACCGCCGAGAACAGGCCGCGCAACGCCGAGAGTCGCAGCACCTCAACCTCTTCGGACGCCAGCTCGCCACGCACCTGCACCGACAGCGATGCGGGCAGCTCGGGCGACAGCGCTCCGACCAGGAGGCCCAGTTTGCGCACCAAGTCGAGCCACGGCGCGACCTCCTCGCCGACGACACCGCCGCCGACGTTGACGGCATCCGGCACGAATTCGCCGGCCAGCGCCAGCCGCACGCTCGCGGCAACGTCGGTGCCTGCACGGTCCTGCGCCTCCTCCGTCGACGCGCCGAGGTGCGGCGTGACGACGACCTGGGGCAGCTCGAACAACGGGCTGTCCGTGCATGGTTCGGTGGAAAACACGTCGAGGCCAGCGCCGCGGACGTGCCCGCTGGTGATGGCCTCGGCAAGCGCTTCCTCAACGATCAGCCCGCCGCGGGCGGCGTTGACGATGATCACGCCCGGCTTGGTCTTGGCCAACGCCTCCTTGCCGATCAGCCCCGCGGTCTCCTTCGTCTTCGGAAGGTGCACGGAGATGAAGTCGGCGCGGGACAACAGCTCGTCGAGTGTCAGCAGTTCGATGCCGAGCTGGGCGGCGCGGGCGTGCGACACGTAGGGGTCATAGGCGGTGATGTGGGCGCCGAACGCGGCGAGCCGCTGGGCCACCAGCTGGCCGATGCGACCAAGACCGACCACGCCGACCGTCTTGCCGAAGATCTCGGTGCCCGAGAACGACGACCGCTTCCACGTGTGCTCGCGCAGCGTCGCGTCGGCGGCAGGAATCTGCCGGGCCGCGGCCAGCAGCAGCGCGAGCGCGTGCTCGGCGGCGCTGTGGATGTTCGACGTCGGCGCATTGACCACCAGCACACCGCGGGCGGTGGCGGCGTCGACGTCGACGTTGTCGAGGCCGACGCCCGCGCGGGCGACGATCTTCAGCTTGGGCGCGGCGGCGAACACCTCTGCATCCACGGTCGTGGCCGATCGCACCAGCAGCGCGTCGGCCTCCGGCACCGCGGCCAGCAGCTTCTCCCGGTCCGGGCCGTCGACCCAGCGCACCTCCACCTGGTCACCAAGGGCGGCGACGGTCGACTCGGCGAGTTTGTCAGCGATCAATACAACGGGCAGGCTCACGTGGACAGAGTAATGGGCTGTAATCAAGCGATGGACGTCACCGTCGTCGGCAGCGGGCCCAACGGTCTGAGCGCCGCCGTGATCTGCGCACGGGCCGGGTTGTCGGTGCGGGTGGTCGAGGCCCAGCCGACCGCAGGCGGCGGCGCGAGGACGATGGCCGACCCCGAGTATCCGGGCGTCAGCCACGACGTGTGCTCGGCTGTGCACCCGCTGGCAGTGGTATCGCCGTTCTTCGCCGAGTTCGACCTTCAGGCGCGTGGCGTGGACCTGGTGGCCCCTGACGTGTCGTACGCCAACCCACTGCCCGACCGGCCTGCCGCGGTGGCCTACCGGTCCTTGGCACGCACGTGCGCCGAACTCGACGACGGCGCCACGTGGCGACGGCTATTCGGCCCGTTGACCGACCACGCCGACGGCGTGCTGGGATTCTTCCTCGGCGACAAGCGGTCGCTCCCTCCGGATCTGCCGACCACCGTGCGCACCGGGTTGCGGGTGCTGGCGCATGGCAGCCCGGCGTGGGGGCTGCTCCACGGCGACGACGCCAGGGCGCTGTTCACCGGCGTTGGCGCGCATGCGATTTCGCCGATGCCGTCACCGGTCAACAGCGGCGCCGGGCTGATGCTCGGAACCGTCGCGCACACCGCGGGCTGGCCGCTGCCGATCGGCGGAACGCAGACCATCACGGACGCGCTGACCGCCGACCTGTTGGCGCACGGCGGCGAGTTGGTGCTCGGCGAACCCGTCACCACACCGCCGGACGGCGTGGTGATCTACGACACCGCACCGACCGCACTGCTCGACATCTACGGTGACGCCGTCCCGCCGCGGTACGCGAAGGCGTTGCGCCGCTACCGATTCGGCCCTGGCGTGTGCAAGGTCGACTTCGTGCTGTCCGGTGACATTCCGTGGCGCGACGAACGCATCGAGCAGGCACCGACGCTGCACATGGGCGGTACCCGAGCCCAGATGGCGGTGGCCGAACGGGACGTCGCGGCGGGCCGCCACGCGGAATGGCCGATGACGCTTGCGGCGCTGCCGCATCTAATGGATCCGTCGCGCATCGACGCGCAGGGCCGCCGGCCACTGTGGACCTATGCGCACGTTCCTGCCGGTTCCACCCGCGACGTCGCCGAGACGGTCACCGCGATCTTCGAGCGCGCCGCACCAGGGTTCCGAGACCTGGTGCTCGCGACGCGATCGGTGCCCGCCGCCCAGATGTCGCACCACAACGCCAACTATGTCGGGGGCGACGTCATCGTCGGCGGAGCCACCCTGTTCGCCGCGATCGTCGGCCCGACGCTGCGGCTCAACCCGTGGACCACGCCGCTGCCGAAGACCTACCTGTGCTCGTCGGCCACGCCGCCCGGCACCGGGGTGCACGGGATGGCCGGCTACTACGCCGCGCGCACGGTG
>Ga0105239_10003122_pt1 | contig 20557 bp, 12 predicted proteins | sample KBSC44metaG_FD_92761 | JGI IMG/M metagenome (GOLD analysis project Ga0105239, IMG submission 92761) | Corn rhizosphere microbial communities from Kellogg Biological Station, Michigan, USA - KBS C4-4 metaG | ecosystem: Host-associated > Plants > Roots > Rhizosphere > Soil | place: Michigan, USA... | reverse complement strand
GGAACGCTGAGCGTACGCGTACGGAATCTTGCCGCGCAGGAAAATATCGAGATCGATACTCCGCAGGCTGCGTTTGCTTTGCTACAGCCGGGCGAATACCGCATCGAGGTTAACGAGCAAGGCGATGCGACGCTCTTTACGGTGCGTGCCGGTCAGGCCGAAGCGCTAACCGGCGATCAAGTCTATCCGATCCGGGCGCGCGAACAGGTTCGTGTGGTGGAAGAAGTTCGCGGTCCGCTGTTCGATCGGCGCGCAGCTGCAGTCGCCGATGCGTTTGACAACTGGTGCCAGCAGCGCGATCGTCGCGAAGATATGGCTGCGTCGGCGCGCTATGTATCGCGCGACATCCCGGGCTACGCCGATCTGGATGATCAGGGCGACTGGATCCAGGATCCGCAGTATTCCGCGGTTTGGATGCCTCGCGTAGCGGCGGATTGGGCGCCGTATCGGGACGGGCATTGGGCCTGGATCGAGCCGTGGGGCTGGACCTGGGAAGACGACGCGCCTTGGGGTTATGCGCCATTTCACTACGGACGCTGGGTTTCTATCCGCAATCGCTGGGGATGGGTGCCTGGTCCTGTCGTCGCGCGTCCTGTATATGCTCCCGCGCTGGTGGCCTGGGTTGGCGGGGCGGGATTCAGTATCGGCGTATCCATCGGAGGACCGCCGGTTGGCTGGTTCCCGCTCGCGCCTCGTGAAGTGTGGGTGCCGCCCTATCGTTACAGCCCGCGCTACATCGAACGCGTGAACGTGACGAACACCGTGATAGTAAATCGGACGGTGATCAACAATATCAACGTGTCGAATGTGAACTACATGAACCGCAACGTGGCTGGAGCCGTAACGGCAGTGCCGCGGGATGTGGTGATATCGGGCCGCGAGGTTCGATCGGCGGCGGTGCGGGTTTCTCCGGAAGTTGTTTCTCGCGGACAGGTGGGCGCATTTGCCTCGGTAGCTCCGCAGAGGGCAGCGGTCTTAGGTGGTCGAACCGGAGGAGGCGCCGCTCCACCCTCCACCGTGACGAATCGCCGGATCGTTGCGCGCGCAACGCCACCACCACCGCCCGTTCCTTTCGCACAGCGGCAAACCGCGCTGCAGGCGAATCCTGGACGTCCGCTGGATCGTAACGCGGTTAGCCAGATCCAACAGAGCCAGCCTTCACGCGGCCGTCGTGAGATCCGTCAAGTAAATCCTCAAGGCAAAGGGCAATCGTTCGGTCAGCAAAATGGAAAGCAAGTGGCTCAGCAACCGCAGGCTCCTCCTCAGGTCCAACAGCCTGCGCAGCCGGCAGTGATTCCGCAGCCGCCAGTCAGCCGGCAGCAGGACGATCGACAAAAGGGTCGCGGTCAACAGGGTGGCCGGCCTCAACAGGCCCAACCACCGTTCCAACAGCCGCAACAGCCGGTAGTAATTCCGCAGCCGCCTCAGAACGATCGCCAAAATGACCGCCAAAATGACCGGCAGAGGGGACGCGATCAGCAGCAAGTGCCGGCTCCGCAGGCTCAGCCTCAAGTCCAACAGCCGCAGCAACCGGCGGCGATTCCGCAGCCGCCGATTGAGCGCCAGCAGAATGATCGCCAAAAAGGTCGCGGTCAGCAAGGTGGTCAACCTCAACAAGCGCAACCACCAGTGCAACAGCCGCAGCAGCCCGCAGTGATTCCGCAGCCGCCGCAGAACGAACGCCAGAATCAACGGGAGGACCGGCAGAAGGGTCGCGGCCAACAGGGGCAGCCTCAGCAGGCTCCGCAGCCTGCTCCTCAAGCGCCTCCACCGCAACCAGTTCCGCAATCGCAGGCTCAGCCGCCTGCGCAACCCGCGCCAGCCCCGCAGCCTCCTGTCGACCGCTCCGATCAAAAGGGTCGCGGCAGACAGGACCGGCAGGATAACAAAGACAAAGGTAAAGACAGGTAATACGTCGTTAATTTACGACCGTGAAGGTTGTGGCCGCCGCGAAGCGTGGTTCACCTTCTGCATTCGTCATCCACGCCTCCAGCGTGTAGGCCTGGGAGCCTTCCGGGATGGCTGGTGGAAGTGGGACGGTAATGTTCGCGCTCCAGCCGCCACCGATCCCGACACGATGCTCCGCCTGGATAAAGAGCTTGTCGGCGGACCACGTCCACAGAACTCTGCCATCCGCATCGCGTAGCTTCGCGTCATATTCCTGACCTGAGGGGAAGTGGAGGGTCAAGTCCGATCCGAGCGGTTGATCGATTCGCAACGTTGCGGTCCAGGTGCCAGTCTCGCGCCCAGGCAGTGCTGACACGGTAAAACTGCCGGAGCGGCCCGCGGTGATCTGCTGATTCCCGAGCTTGGCGTGAACCAAGTTAAACGTCCGCGGTCCTGCGAAGGTATTCACCACGCGCTGCACCATGCCGATGTTCTCCGCGAACTGCTCGGACAGATCTCCCGTATCGGCGCATGCGAAGGTTCGGTATTTGATTTCCAGTGCAGGCCACGTTCCTGCAGGACCGTCGTGGGCTACACGATTTTCCTGCGGCTGTCCTTCTTCAGGGCACTCGCGCCCATAGGCTTGGAACCAGGCTCCCGGAACGATCTCGAACGACGTCAACATCAAGTCGGTTTCGCGTTCCTGGTCCCAGTACACGATGTTTCCGTATTCGTTGGTCCGCACCAAGAGTTTATCGGGCGCGTACCCATGGAGCATTTGATACACGTGCTGGTTCAAAAAGTACTGCGTAACTCCCACATGGACCGTGAATGACTGGCCCGTCACCGAGTCCTGATAGGTCCACTGGTTACCGGGCGCGAGCGGGAGAAAATCTCCCGCTACGCCGCCCATGGCCAGAAGCATCATCAACGACGCTGATTTCAGTAGGCGTTTCATACGCTCTCTTAACTATTGTCCTATTCGCGTCTCTTACTCGTTCGAATGCCCGGCTAAACTACTCTTCGCTGTGCCGGCTGGAGAACAGCACCCGCGGTTCTGCGTCCTGCGTAGGAAGAGAAAGCGAGAGCGCCATGGCGGCCCAACTGGTGCCGGCCGCGGAAATCCACTGGTCTTTACCATGCGGGAACCCGCTCTCCTTGTACGGCTGGAAGGGGAAGGACCGCGTGCGCACCAGCCAGGAGCCGTCGGCGAACTGCGTCCGCAGCAGGAATGCGATCCCGCGCTGGATCACCGGATCGGACGCAGGCATCTTGACGGCGTTCTGCAACGCGACCAACACCTGACCGGTTGCATACGCATCCGTACTAAGTGCCCCTAGCTGGGCCCAGCCGCCGTCGGGACGCTGCTCGGCGAGAAGACCCTGAGCCCGTTCACGAATCTGGCTCTGCTCTGCATCGGCCCAGGAGAGCCCGAGCAACTGCATCGCACGATCTTCGGTGGTCTCAGGCTTGGCGTTGAGAAGCCAGGTGCGAGCGCGCTCTACCTGCGTCTCGGGATTCCTGCCGTACAACTGAAGCGCTCGAACGCTCAGGGCGGTGGCCGTGAAGTGGCTGGATTCGATCGGCGGCCGCAAGGGGAAAGCTCGAAAGCCGCCGTCTTCCATTTGCCAATGTGCCACCAGCTTCGCCATCGCCTCGGTGTTGGCATCCGCCGGATAGCTATCGGCCGCCAAGCTGAGCAGGGCATAACTGACTGTGATCGACGGATCGGGAACGCGGTCGGGGGATTTGGCGGCCTCTTCGATCAGCGGTTTCACAGCCGCCACCACAGCTTCGGTCGATAAGCGCGCGGACTTCTCATCGACTGCGACGCCATGCGCACGCGCGGCCGCAATCGTCATCTGCGGGAGGAAATTGTTGTGGCAGGAGACGCATCCTGACGTTCGGATAAACGATGTGCTGGTTTTTTGCAGCAGATCTATCGCGCGTTGCGCCGATTCCCGCACGCCGTTCGGGTTCAAGGCGCCTGCTTGTTCGAGAGCAGCCACCGCCTGCGTGTTCCCGCGTCGCGCAGCCCACGTCATGGCCGTTTCGCCCGCGAGGTTCTTGGCGTTCGGATCCACGCCCATGCGCAGAAGTTCCTTGACCAGCGTCGGATCGCCGTTTTCGTTAAAGGCCGCCCACATCAGCGACGTCGAGCCGGAAGCATCCCGATCCTGAATATCCGCTCCCTTCTCCACCATGGCGTGAAAAACCTCGACATTGCGGAACGCCAGCGGGAAGAACACGGCAGGGAAGCCGACCATCTTGACTTCGTTCGGATCCGCTCCCGCCGCCAGCAGCCGCTTCGCCTCGGTCGTATTGTTGTGCAGCAAGGCGCCGAACAGCGGCGTGGGCGGAGTAAAGTCGGGAACCCCCTGGGCTCCCAGGATTCCGGCCAATCCTAAAGCGAGAATTAGTGTCTTCGTCATGCCGCTAAGAAAAGCACGCCTGAGACCAAAACCAATCGTGTCCCATAAGTAACTTATTTGCAATTAATTACAGACAATATCTGCATTCTGTCCTGGCCGATTTAGCCGCTCGGTGTGCTGACATTTCAGCGCCTCGCCGAAATCTCAACAGGTGTACAATGGACGGTACTCGTAACGAAGATGTCTGACCATCGCCCGCAAGCAGATTCGCAAACGCTCCAATTCCAGGCGGCATTGGTGGAGCTTTCTCGAACCGCTTCCGCGGGTCTTGAAGACGCTTTGGCGCAGGCTGTAGCCGTGGCCGCGGACGCTCTCGAAGTTGCGCGGGTCAGCATCTGGCTGTTCAACGACGATCACACCGAGCTGCGCTGCCTTAAACTTTATGATCGCGCGCGGAAGGTTCATGAAAGCGGCGCTGTCCTGGATGTGAAACGCTATCCGCGTTATTTCCAGACGCTGGAAGAAAGCCGCACCATCGCGGCGAACGATGCTCCAACGGATCCCGCTACTAGCGAGTTCGCCACAGGCTATCTCGACGTCTTGAACATCACCGCGATGCTGGACGTCCCGATTCGCCTCGAAGGGCGGGTCGTCGGCGTCCTGTGCAATGAGCACACCGGGTCGCCTAGATCCTGGCGGATCGACGAACAGAATTTTGCGGGCTCATTGGCGGATCTGACTGCGCTCGTGCTCGAAACAGATCGGCGACGGACCGTCGAGCGCGAGCTGCGCCAATCCTTCAATCAGCTGGACCTGTTCTTTTCGCAATCGTTGGACGGCTTCTTTTTCATGATGATGGACGAGCCCGTTCGCTGGGACGACACCGTGGATAAAGAAAAGACGCTGGATCACATCTTCGAGCACCAGCGGATCACCAAAGTCAACGACGCGATGCTGCGGCTGCACGCGGCAACTCCCCAACAATTCCTGGGGCGAAGACCGATGGATGTCTTCGCCCACAATATGGACCAAGGGCGTCAATTCGTTCGGCAGATGCTGGACGCCGGTCACCGGCATGGTGAGAGCGAAGAGCGCCGGCAGGATGGAACTCCGGTTTGCCTGGACGGCGACTACATCTGTATCTACGATCAGGAGGGCCGGTTCACCGGCAACTTCGGCGTTCAGCGCGACATCACTGGGCGGAAGCAGGCGGAGCACGCTCTGCGGCGCTCCGGCCAGCGCCTCAAGCTCCTGCGCCAAACAGATCGCGCGATTCTGTCCGCACGTTCCGTGCACGAGATCGCAGACGCGGTGCTGACACGCTTTCATGAACTGGTTCCATGCCAGCGCATTAGCGTTTCCGTGGTAGAACCTGGGGGTGTCAACGCTCGCCTGGTCGGAGTGCTGACCCGCGAAGGAACGCACCTCGGTATCGGCTCGCGGGTTCCACTCGATTTATTCGGCGATCCGGATGACCTGCGGCAGGGACGTCCCATCGTAGTTGCCAACCTTGCACATGTCGCGGACACTCCTGCCCGAGCGGCACTGGATGCGGACGGAATCCGGTCCATTGTGGTCGTTCCGCTGCTTGCCAATGGCGAGCTGATTGGCACGCTGAATCTCGGCTCCGACCAGATAGCGGCGTTCTCGGCGGAACACATCGAAATTGCACAGGACGTCGCCGATAGCCTGGCTGTGGCGATCCGTCACGCTCACCTGAATCAGCAGGTAGCCCAGCACGCCGCCGATCTGGAAGGGCGCGTCGCCGAGCGCACGGCCGAACTCTCGGAAACCAACGATCGGCTTCGAAATAGCGAGGAGCGCGTTCGATCGCTCTACAACAGCACGCCGATCATGATGCATTCGGTAGGGGAGGACGGCTGCATCCTGGACGTGAACGAATTCTGGCTCAATACGCTGGGGTACGAGCGCAGTGAGGTGATCGGCCGGCCGGTGGCGAACTTTGCAGCACCGGAATACCAGGCACATGTGCGCGATGAATTGATGCCGAAGCTCGCCCGCGATGGCTTCGTTAAAGATGTTGAGGTCCAGGGCGCTAAGAAGAATGGCGAGCGGGTGGATCTCCAAATCTCCTCGGTTGTAAAGAAGGACGCCGCCGGGAGGTTTCTGTTCAGCCAGACCTTCCTACTGGATATCACGGAGCGCAAGCGAGCGGAGCGGGCGCGCAGAGAAACCGAGGAACGGCTGGCGGGCATTTTTCGATCGGCGATGGATGCCATCGTGGTGCTCGACTCGGAACGAAGGGTCGTGATCTTCAATGAAGCGGCTCAGAAGATGTTTCGATGCACGGCGTCGGATGCGGTGGGCCACAGAATAGATCACTTCCTGACAGAACCCCTGGAACAGCTTCTGCGGGAATACATGGCTTCTGAGGGATTTCCACAGTGCTGGATTCCCGAAGGCATGCGCGCGGTCCGCAAAGATGGCGATCGGTTTTCGATTGAGGCGACGGTTTCCCGCACGGACGTTTCGACCGGACGTTTGTTCACTCTGATCCTTCGCGACATCGATGAGCGAAAGCAATCCGAAGAGAAACTAGATCAGCTGCAGCGCGAAAATGTCTACCTTCAGGAAGAGCTTCAGAGCGAGTTGAACTTCGAAGAAATCGTGGGCGCCTCGGCCGTGATGCAGAAAGTATTCCAAAGCATCGAGATGGTGGCTCAGACCGATTCGACTGTGTTGTTGCTGGGAGAAACCGGAACCGGAAAGGAATTGATCGCCCGCGCGCTCCACAATCGCAGCCTGCGAAAGCCCAGCGTCATGGTGAAAGTGAACTGTGGCGCGCTTCCGGCTAGCCTGGTGGAGAGCGAATTGTTCGGGCATGAACGCGGCGCGTTCACCGGAGCCGTTTCGCAGAAGAAGGGCCGTTTCGAGTTGGCGCATCGCGGCACACTCTTTCTGGATGAAACCGGAGAGCTGCCTCTGGAGACACAAACCAAGCTGCTGCGAGTCTTGCAGGAACAGGAATTTGAGCGAGTGGGCGGTTCCCAGACGCTCAAGGTGGATGTGCGCGTCATCGCGGCGACCAATCGCGATCTGGAGGCCGAAGTCCGGCGCGGTTCGTTCCGAGCAGATCTCTTCTACCGCCTGAATGTGTTCCCGATCGAAATCCCCCCGTTGCGCGATCGCAAGGATGACATTCCATTGCTCGCGGGATACTTCGTTCGAAAATTCTCCCAGCGCATGGGGAAGAAAATCCAGAGTGTCAGCCGCGCGGTCTATGAACAACTGCATCAATATGACTGGCCCGGCAATGTCCGTGAACTCGCGAACCTGCTGGAGCGAGCTGTGATCTTGTGCCAGAGCGATGTCCTGCAGCCGAAACACTTGGCTGTGAACCGCTCTAAGCAAGTGTCCGCTGGCCCGGAGGAGATTCCAACGCTGGAAGAGGCCGAACGTCGTCTCATCCTGCGGGCGTTGGAACAAACCGGCGGGATCCTATCGGGTCCCAATGGAGCTGCCCAGATCCTGGGACTCAACCGCTCGACACTATGGTCACGGATGCGAAAACTGGGCATTGAACTTCCTAAGCCACAGCAACGCGGCGCAAGCGCTAATGCCCATTGAACTGTTCGCCTGTCGGCACCCTGCTGAAATGTCAGCAATCCAAGACTGCAGGTGGATGTTGAGTTATCACAATGGTCTCATATAATCAATAACTTAAACTGTCAGGCTCTCTGGCACTCACCGTGCTTTATCTTAAGCATCATGTACAGAATGAGTCGCGTGTTCGAGACGTCCTCCGTTACCATCGTGAAGGTCGCCGGTCAGGTCACAGACGCAGACGCGCAGGCCTGGTCGAGCTGTTTGGAGGAACTGGGCCGCGACTCATTCCGGTGGGTGGTGCTCGATTTTTGCGACATCTCGAGGGTCGAGCCGAAGGCCGCCGAGATTCTGATTCGCACGCTGCCGCAACAGGTCCTGTTGCTGAACTGTTCGACGGGCATCAAGAACATGGCTGACTCGGCCGGTCTCGGCAATCAGGTATTGGAGCCGGCGTGCGGACAGGGGCAGGGCAGGAATCTGTGCTTCCTGAACCTGAGCTATCGGCTGGACACTCTGGGGCAGTCCGGATTCCAGTCGCGAGGAGGCGGGCAATCATGAGCTCCCGCCTCCTGGATGATTTCGCTCCCACGCTGGCGATCTGCGTGATCCTGCCGGCCATCGCCGGTTCGTGGTGGCGCTATAATTTCGAAGCCTCCACGCCGCAACCTCCGGTGCTTTCGGGCACTGTGAAAACCGGACGGCTTGAGTTTGGCGGGCACCAGCGTACGTACTCGTTCTATGTGCCCCAACACGTGACCAAGTTCATGCCGCTGGTGGTGGCTCTGCATGGGGCCAACAGCGACGGAGAGAAACTCCGCGCATTCACCGGATACGAACTGGATGTTCTGGCCGATCGGAACGGCTTTGTGGTCGCATATCCGAACTCGTTCGCCGGGGATTGGAACGATTGCCGCGTGGCTCCTAGCAATCATGCCCGTCGGCATGGGATCGACGACGTAGGCTTCATAAAGTCACTGGTCGGACAATTCCAGTCGGAGTTCGGCTCAACTGGACCGGCTTATGTGCTCGGATATTCGGATGGCGGACAGATGGTGTATCGCCTGGCGCTCGAATCGCCGAAGGTGTTCATGGCCGCGGCTGCCATCGCCGCGAATTTGCCCGAAGCAGCCGACTCGGATTGTGAGGCTTCGCAAGCGCCTGTTTCGTTGGCAATTCTGAACGGCACCGAGGATCGGATCGATCCGTTTCAAGGCGGCCGCGGAACAGCCGGGGCTGTGAGATCGGCGGAAGAGAGCGCCCGGTATTTCGCCGGACTGATGGGATACCAGGGTAGCCCTCGAGTGGAATGCCTGGGCCGATCCGCTGGCGACTCTTCCTCATGGGTCGAGCAGCGTACCTGGGCAGCAGACGCCGGCCGGGAAGTAACGCTGCTCGCGATTCACGGTGGCGGGCATACCATCCCGCAGGCAGGTGTTCGGATGCCGAGAAACCTCGGCCCGACCAGCGGGATTATCGATGCGCCGCAGGAAGTGTGGCGCTTTTTTACTCGCCACAATACGCCAGCCATGGGATCGTCGATGAGAAAAATTGAGAGAGGTCGCGTATGACACTGGACAGACTAAGTTGGTATTCGCCCGCAGAGGCGAGGCAGGCTTATGACGGGGTGCAGGCGATGGTGACACGGCTGAAACCGGCTCAGGTTGACCGGCGATGGATTCCTGGGCGGGCTGGCGATCCCGTGGCCATCGAAATCGTGCGGCCGCGGCACCCCAATAAGCTGCGGCCCGGTATCGTGTATTTCCACGGAGGCGGATGGGTGCTGGGGAGTTTCCGGACTCACGAGCGCCTGGTGCGCGAGCTGGCGGTGGAGACGGACACTGCGGTGGTTATGGTCGAGTACTCGCGTTCGCCCGAGGCGATGTTCCCGGTTGCGCTGGAGCAAGCCTACTCGGCTGTTTCTTACATCGCGGAGTACGGCGCGGAGTTCGGTATTGACGGATCTAGGCTGGCAGTCATGGGCGACGGTGTGGGAGCGAATCTGGCCGCGGCGGTCGCGATGTTGGCGAAGTATCGCCGGGGTCCGCGTTTGTGCGCGCAAATTCTGGTGTCGCCGTTCTTGGATGCCACAACGCACGGCCAGGAGGATTTTGGCGAGCCATTTTGGGAAGCCTACGCACCGGATGCGGAACAGCGCAGGCATCCAATGGTTTCGCCGCTGCTGGCGCCCGTAGCCACGCTGCGGGATCTTCCTTCGGCTTTCATCGTCACCGGCGGGCGGGGCGCTGCACGGGATCAAGGGTCGGCTTACGGCCAAAAGCTGATGCAGGCGGACGTAGAAGTAACGGCCGCGTCCTATCCCGACGCGGAGCACGACTTCCTGGTGTGTAATTCCGCGGCCTCTACCTCTGCGGCGAAAGAAGGTCTGGCGTTTGTAGCGGCTGCCATCGGACGGGTGTTTGCGGGAGCCCCTCGCGTATCGGCGGCGCGGGATAAGCGGTATTCCCGCAAGCCCGCCTTCGCGGCGTCTTGCGCGTAGTTCCTTGAGCGAGATGGGGCAGGATTTCATCCTGCGCGCGGGTTTGTATTACCCGCGCCATGCGCCGATTAGAAAATCGGCGCGCAGATTGAAATCCTGCCACACGATAAAGCTACTTCACCTGCTTGGCGGCGACCGGAGGAGCCTTGGACTGAACAGGCTGCGGCGGTCCCTTTAGCCGAGCCTCGATGCGGGCGGCTTCCGCCGGACGCTTGAGCTGTCGGAGCACTCCAGCGTATCCGGAAAGTAGCTCCGTCAATTGTTGCGTGTCCTCGGGATTGGGGACGTCTACCATGGCCAGGGCACGGCGGTAGACCGGCTCGGCGTCCTTGTACTTCTCCTGAGCGACGAGGACCAAGGTCAGATTGCGCAAGCTATCGAGATCGTCCTGATCCCGCAGCGTGAGGGACTTGCGATAAAGCTCCTCGGCCTCCCGGTACCTGGTGAGCGAAGCCAAGACGACTGCCAGGCTGTCATAGCTCGAAGCCAGCAAGGAATTGCCAGGACCAACCAGGCGTGCCCACGTAGCTAGAGACCGCCGATAGACCGGCTCGGCTTCGGCGAAACGCTGGCCGTCGAAGAGCAGCCTTCCCAATTCGTCCAGAAGCTGCGCGACCTCCACTTGAATCGGCCCCTGGTTGGCCTCGCGAATCGCCAGTGCGCGACGCAGTGCTGCCTCCGCTTGCGGTACCTGTTTCAGCTCCTGCCGGCATGTCGCCAGACTCTGAAGCGAAGGTGCGAGTTTCAGATCGTCGATTCCGAAAGCTCCCTCCTGTATCCGGATCACGGTCTCCCAGCCATCCGCGGCTTCCGCGAATTTCTTCTCGACTTGATAAATACGCGCGGCGATAGAGACGTCACCAGCCAGATCGGGATGATCCGGCCCGCGCTTCCGTAAGCGGATAGTCATGGCGGTCATTGCTTCTGCCTCGGCTTCTGGATACTTCTGGGCGCCGACGAGGATCTGCGCCAGACGCTGGTGGGTGACGATGCTAGTCAGTTCGTCCTCCCCCGCTTTGTTTTGCAGATATAGAGACCGGCGATAGAGTTCTTCTGCGCGTCTGAGATTCGGTAACGCCACTTTGATCTTGGCGAGATCTTCCACATTGGCGACAGTCTCTTCCAGAGCGACTACTCTTTCGAGCAAGGGATCGGCTGCGGCTAGGCGGCCCGTGGCACGATAAACGGTAGCGAGGCCGCGCAACGCCGCCACGGTTTCCTCACGTTCCAGCGCCTGCTTGAGCAGCGGCTCGGCCTGTTCCCAGCGGCGCTGGCTCAGGGGTTCCTGCCAGGGCTCAGGAGCCTGAGCAAACGCCGGACCCAATAAGACCGGCCATAAAGCCGCCAGAAACGTCTCGCGTACTAATTTCATAGTAGTGATGGTACGTGTCCAGTCTCGTGAGCGCAAGGCTGGTATGCCAAAGCGCTATCCTGTACCAAGATCGCCAATTTCTATGCGAAGACTGTCTCTTGTCGTCATTTTCATTGCCACAATTGCGCTCACATTGAGCGCGCAATATCAGGATCGTTCTAAGGTCACCTGGATTGAGCCAAACAGCGGCGCTGTGCTGCCGGAGTTCGATGCATTCGACAGTAACGAGGGAACTCTCGGTGTTGTGAATGCGTCGGGACCGGTTAAAACCGAAGGCCATGCTTTCTTCACGGCCCTGGGAACCAACGGGCGCGCCTGCGTGAATTGCCATCAGCCGACGTATGGGATGAGCGTCTCCGCTACGGCCCTTCTGGAGCGGTGGAAACAGACTGATGGCAAGGATCCAGTCTTCGCGGCGTTCGATGGATCGAATTGCCCCGGCCTTCCCCAGGACAAGGAAAGCTCGCATTCGCTCCTGCTCAAACGCGGCTTGTTCCGGATTCCTCTGCAGTGGCCGCCCAAGAACGCCGACGGCTCGCCGAAACCGGTCGAGTTCTCGATCGAGGTGGTGCGCGATCCGGCAGGGTGCAACACGAGTCCGCAATTCGGTCTCAAGAGCGCCGATCCGACGATTTCTGTTTATCGTCGTCCGCGTCCGGCAGCAAATCTCAAATACGTCGTGTCCGGCGGCCGGCCGATCGTGCTCAAGACGGGAATGCTGGCGGACGTCGATCCGGAAACCAAGAGTCCCGTTGCCATGAATCTTATGAGCGATGCGCGCGAAGCAACGCTCCAGACGCAGGCACTCAGCGCCATCATGGGGCACGAGCAGGCTAAGGTTTCTCCATCGCGCAAACAGATCGAACAGATCGTCGAGTATGAATCGCAGGTCTACGCCGCACAGGCGGCTCACATCTTCGGCGGTCCCTTAGCGGTTCCAGGTGGACCTGCGGCGTTGGGTCCGGTCGCGTTGCGCGATCACAAAGCCGGCGTTCTGGGCGACAACGACTACGATCCTGTGTTCGGCAGCTTCAACTCCTGGAAGGGAACTGATTACTACCGGGCGTCCGTCGCTCGCGGGGCGGATATCTTCATGTTCCGCCAGTTCTGGCTGCGCGACACCGCGCATATCAATTCCATCGGTTTGGGAAATCCGCTGAAGCGCACCTGCGCCACATGCCATAACGCTCAAATGACCGGTCAGGATCTCTCGGCCGGATGGGTGGACGTCGGCACAACGAATTATCCGACCTGGACCGAACCCGCTACCTGGGCGGATTCGAGCGAGCTGCCGGTCTTCAAGATCACCTGCTCTCGTGATGCCGATCCGCATCCTTATCTCGGGCGCGTCATCTATACGACGGACCCGGGCCGCGCGCTGATTTCGGGTCGATGTGTGGACGTCGGATCGATTGTGATGCAGCAGTTGCGCGGGCTGTCTGCGAGAGCTCCGTACTTCGCGAACGGATCGGCCAAAACCCTGCGCGAGGTGGTCGACTTCTACGATCGCCGTTTCGACATGAAACTTACCGACGGCGAGAAGGAAGACCTAATCAATTTCCTCGGAGTTCTGTAGTGCGCTATTGCTTCAGCTTCTTCATAGTCGCAGTCGTCGCCTTGGGTCAGCAGCGCAACTTCGTCTCATGCCCGATTGTCCGCGACACCAAGACGGTTCCTTGTTTTCTGGCGGAGTACGAGGGCGAGACGTATTATTTGGGAATCCAGCAGGACATCACCAGCGAGTTTCATCCTCCGCAGTTAAAGCACGAGGTGCTGGTGGAGGGCCGCGTCGCCGCAGGACCTCGCGTTTGCGGGGGCATTCCGCTCCAGCCTGTCACGGTTTCGGTTCTTAAGGAAGTCAACCTGGCTTGCAATACGCTGCTGCCGGCCGAGCCTGGAATCGAGGCTCCACCCGCGCCGCGTGGTCCAGGGCCGTCGTCGCGTCGAGCCGAGCCGAGCCGTTCGCGTGAAACCTTCACGGGCGCGCATGAGTTTACGGTCCTGTACTCCTTCAATGACGATTATCTGGAATACGCCGCGAATCAGATCGTAACGGAAGCCGCCGCCTATGCCAAGCGAATCGGAGCATCCAGCGTAAAGGTCTCTGGATATGGCGCGACCACGCTCTTATCGAACGGCGACCGTCTGGTCGAGAAAGCCGGACTCGCCGAAAAACGTGCGCAGAACATGGCGACGCTGCTGCGCGGTCTGGGTGTGGCGGGCGTAACGGTTTCGTGGAAGAATGAGCCTGAGCCCGGCGATGGACAAACGGACGCGTCGCGTCGCCGCGTGGCGATTCTGGTAACTCCGTAAGCTTCCAGATGGCGAATCAAGACTACGAAAAGCTCGGCGTCTTTTATTTGGGCAAACGAAAAGACGACGGCGGCCTGCTGCTCTACGATTCCGCCGACCTCGTGACCCACGCCGTCTGCGTCGGCATGACCGGCAGCGGCAAAACCGGTCTGTGTATCGGACTCCTGGAGGAGGCCGCCATCGACGGCATCCCGGCCATCGTGATCGACCCCAAGGGCGACCTTGCGAATCTTCTGCTCACATTTCCGGAACTGCGTCCCCAGGACTTTGAGCCCTGGGTGAACGCCGATGAGGCTCGCAATCAAGGTCTGGATCGTGCAGCTTTCGCTGCTAAACAAGCGGACCTGTGGAAGAGCGGTCTGGCATCCTGGCAGGAAGACGGCAACCGCATCGCTCGCTTGCGAGCCGCCGCCGATTTCACCATCTACACGCCGGGCTCGGATGCAGGGCGTCCTGTATCGGTGCTGAAATCGTTCGCGGCTCCCGACGCGGCGACCATGAACGATCGCGAGGCGCTCCGGGATCGGATCAGTTCGACGGCGACGTCCCTGCTGGGGCTGGTAGGGATAGCCGCGGATCCCATGAAGAGTCGCGAGCACGTGCTGCTCTCGAACCTGCTCGACTTCAACTGGCGCGAGGGAAAAAACCCGGATCTTCCGGCACTGATCGCGCAGATCCAGAAGCCGCCGGTGCAGAAGATCGGCGTTCTGGACCTGGAATCGTTCTATCCGGCCAAGGATCGATTCGAGTTGGCCATGGCGCTGAATAATCTGCTGGCATCGCCGGGATTCGAGGCGTGGCTCGCGGGTGATCCGCTGGATATCGGCAAGTTTCTGTGGACCGAGGCAGGGAAGCCGCGCATCAGTATTTTTTCGATCGCGCACCTAAATGATTCCGAGCGCATGTTCTTCGTATCGCTGCTGCTCAATCAGACGCTGAGCTGGATCAGGTCGCAGCCCGGGACCAGCAGCTTGCGCGCGATCCTTTACATGGATGAAATCTTCGGGTACTTTCCGCCCGTCGCAAATCCACCGTCTAAACAGCCTCTGCTGACATTGCTGAAGCAATCTCGTGCGTTCGGCCTGGGTGTCGTGTTGGCGACGCAGAATCCGGTTGATCTGGATTACAAGGGCTTGGCGAACACTGGAACGTGGTTTCTCGGCCGGCTCCAAACTGAGCGGGATAAGGATCGCGTACTCGAAGGACTGGAAGGCGCTGGTTCAAACTTCGACCGCGGCGAATTGGACAAGATGCTCGCCGGCCTGGGTAAACGCGTGTTCCTAATGAACAACGTGCACGAGAAGCAGCCGGTCTTGTTCGAAACACGCTGGACGCTTTCGTATCTGAGAGGACCTCTGGCGCGTCCGGAGATCCAGAAGTTGATGCAGGCGTCGAAATCCGAAGACAAGCCGAGTGCCGCTTCGCCTGCGCCAACCAAGGAAACTGCCCGGGCGGCTTCAGTCGGGCAACCCGTGTTGCCGCCGGGCATCTCGCAGTATTACTTTCCAATTCGCGGCAGCGCGAAAGAAATCGTCTATTCGCCTGTGGTGGTTGGCGTGGCCAAGATTCAGTTTCTCGACGACAAACTGGGCGTCGATATCGCGCGCGACCTGGTGTTTACCACGGCCGTGACCGACGACGCTGTGGGCGCCGATTGGGATTCCGCGCAAGAAACCGACTGCGCCCTCGCCGACCTGGAAAAGACTGCTGAGGCTTCCGCGAGCTTCGCCGAACTTCCTGCAGCGGGCGCGAATCCCAAGAATTACGCGGCGTGGAACAAAACATTTTCGACCTGGTTGTTCCGGATGCAGAAGCTGGATTTGATGCGGTCGCCGAGCCTGGGCCAATCGTCCAAGCCGGGCGAGAGCGAGCGCGATTTCCGAGTTCGATTGCAGCAGGCCGCGCGCGAACGTCGTGATCAGTTGAAGGCTACGTTGCAATCGAAATATGGTCCCAAGCTGGAACAGCTTCAGCATAGAAAAGCGCAAGCAGAGCAGAAGAAGGCTGTCGAGAAGGAACAATCCACGGCGCAAATCCTGAGCACCGTAGTTACCGCGGGCGCAGGAATCTTGGGGGCGTTCATGGGTCGCAAGACTTTCAGCGCCACCAACATCAACAAGGCCACTCAAGCCGTTCGAGCCGCGGGCCGCGCTGCGAAGGAATATAGCGACGTTGGCCGCGCCGATGAAACGGTGGAGATGGTGGACCAGCAATTGAAAGAGCTGAACGCTCAATTCGAAGCAGAGGTCGCCGCGCTGGATAGCAAGGTCGATCCCACCACGGAAGTTTTCGAAACCATCACGGTACGGCCCAAGAAGACGGGGATCAGTGTCCAACTCGTCGCGTTGGGCTGGAAACCGGAATAGCGTTCTACTACAGCTGCTTAGGGCTCAGGCGCGTTTTCCCTTGACCAAACCAGGCAAATGACTGTAGACTGAAAATGTCAGAGCAAGCCAGTATTGCTCGAATGACGTAGCCCCCGCCCTGGCTGTCTTTCCTTTAGAATCATTCCCCGCCGAAGATTCCTTTCCGCACGCGTATTCCGTGTGCGCACTTGCATTTCATTCCGTAACCCCGCCCTTTGGGCGTTGAAAGGAAACATTCCGATGAAAACGAATCTATTGAAATCAGCCGTTTTGATGGCTTCTCTATTCGGTGCGCTTAGCTCTGCGTCCGCCGAGACGCTGCGTGCGCGCATCCCCTTCGCGTTCTCCGCCGGCGGCACCAGTATGCCCGCGGGGAACTATGCAATCAGCACCATGCCGCACGCTTCTCAAGTGCTCGTGTTTGAGAACGAAGAAACCAAAATGCAGGTGATTGTGTTCGCGCGAACGGCAATCGGCCTGCCTGCCAAGCCTGCACAGCCGTTGACGTTCACGGCGTATTCCAGCGAGAGCATGGAACTTACGAACATCGCGGCCAGTAACTTTACTTTCGAGCTGAGTACGCACTCGGCGCAGAAAGCACTGAAAGGAGTTGCATTAACGCTCACGTCCGGAGGCAAGTAGCAGCATCGGAGGAGCAGAGGAGGCTCTCGGGCCTCCTCTCCTTACTTCTTCTGGGGCAGCGCAAACACGTAGATCGCGTTCGCGCCCTTAGGTGGATTCAAACCCGGGGCGTAGCCGATCACGCTCTGAGTAAGCAGGCCGTCGCCCGTGGCGACTGCAATATATTGCTGGCCGTTCACCGAATACGTAATCGTACTGTTGGCGATCGGCCCACCAATCGTCTGCTCCCACAGAACTTTGCCGGTGGTGGCATCCAACGCGTGCAGTCTCCGATCCAGATCGCCGAAGAAAATCAGATCGCTGGCAGTGGCCAGCATCGCCCCATTGATCGGAGCGCGACCTTTGTAAATATGGTCGATCTTACCGGTGGCGATATTGATTTTTGAGATGCCGGAAAATTCCGCCGGGTTCGAGCCTTCGCGAACTTTGCCATTGCGCACCGGACGTACCGTCGGAAAGTTTTCCTTGGTCTGCATATCCAGGCACGTATCTACCCAAGGAACGTATAGCGAATTCGTCGCCGGGCTGTACGCCTGAGACCAGTAACTGCGCGTATTGAAGAAGCAGATGTCCTTGTGCTGATTCGGGCCGGTGAAGATCAGGCTCTCATTCAAGTGCACCTTGCCGTCCGGGTCCACTTTGTTGATCAGGAAATTCGGAACGTCGAAGGGCCACGGGTTGGCCCACAGGAACTCGCCCGTCTTGCGGTCCATCGCGAAAACGCCGCCGGATTCACCTGTGGCGATCACCACATCGCGACGCTGGCCCACCACCTTCGGGTTGAACCACTTCGCCGTCGCAGCCGTCGGATTCAGAGATGTGGTCGCCAGTACGCGATCATTGGTCCAGTCCTCATCCCAATCATCACCGGCGAGATGCTGGTAATACCAAACCAGCTTGCCCGTATCCGCATTAATGGCAACCGTCGAATCGCTAAACAGATCCACTGGGCCTGACGTAGGAACTCCAAAAGGATTGCCATGTCGCTCCATGCGCGTGTTCGGCGTAGGATTCGCAACGCCCCAGATCACAGTGTTCGTGGTGGGATCGTAGGTCCCGGGTTCGCCCCAGGTACTAGCGAAGCGCTTGTCATCCGGGGTGTCGCCCCAGGTATCGCCGCCCGGCTCGCCGGTGTTCGCAGCGGTTGCGAATTTCCAGAGCAGCTTGCCGGTCTTCGCATCGTGAGCCGAGATGTAGCAATTGACGTGGTTCCCGGTGCAGGATCCGCCCGAGATCACTTTGTCACCCGCGATCACCGCACCGGAAATATTGCCGCGAGTATCGGTCTTGGTCTCCCAACGCAGCTCGCCCGTCTTGGCATCCAGCGCCACCAGAAAGCTGTCTGGCGTCGTCGTGTAGATCATGTCCTGACCCATGGCGATCGTCTTCGAGCGCGCCTGGCTCGCTTGGTTGGCTGGAAGCTTGCGTTGGTATTCCCAGATCAGATTGCCATTGGTCGCATCCAGTGCTTGAATCGCCGCACCCGGAGCCATGAGGTACATCACGCCGTCGTGCACCAGCGGGATGCCTTCTTGCGAGCCCGCACCCTGTCCGCGGGTCCAAACCATGCGGAGCTGATCGACGTTAGATTTGTCGATCTGCTTCAGCGGCGAGTAGCGCTGCGAATCGTACGTGCGGTTGTACATCAGCCAATCGTTGGGGCTCGGATTGAGCAGCATCTGGCTGGTGACCGGTACGAAGGTCCGCGATTGCGGCAGCAGCACCACAGACGCAGCTAGGAATGCAAGGGTAGCAGTGATAAAGGCTTTCATGGCTAGCGTTGATTATACGGGAACGTTAGCGCTCGCGTGGTATCCGCTAGGTGGCAGTCACATCATGGATAGCCAGCAGGATCAATCGCTCGCCATCGTGCTGACGAATCTCTCGAGCATTCAGCCGTATGGTCTTCGGTCCAGCACCTTCATCGGTGTGGCGGACTTCAAAATCCTTGATGGCGGTCTCTTTCGGAAGGACCTCTTCCAGCAGTTGTTTGAGCCGCGGAATATTCCATTGGCCGTGCCCGATTTCATAGATCAAGCGGCCTTCCGTGCTTTGTCTGTCCATACGAAACAGGCGATAGAAAGCCTCATTCGCCGCTCGGACTCGCAGCGTGGATCCAAGTACCAGCATCGGTTCATGGACAATTCCTGCGATCACTTCCGCGAAGTCGCGAGCGCGTTTCAGATCGTCTATATCGATGAGCGTGGCTATCGCGCCGTCAATAGTATTTTCCGGACCCCGGTAGGGCAGGATGCGCAGCGAAAGCCAGCGGCCTTTGGCGCTCTCGATCTCGAGGTTGGCATTCTTCTCGCCGGCCAAGGCGCTCATTAGTAATTCGCGAAAGGTCGGAATTACCTCCGAATGAAGATCGGTGATGGGGCGGCCCTGATCGGTCGGCAGCAGATTCAGCAAGGGCTCGATAGCGGGAGTGAACCAGCGGATATGAAGATCCCTCCCCACCATCACCAGAGGCACGTTGATGCTTTCCAGCAGCTTTCGCAGATCGCTATTAAGCGTGCTCTGTTCGATGTTCCGTGCGCGCAGCTCATCGTTGACGGTGTTCAGTTCTTCGTTGGAGGCTTGCAGTTCCTCCTTAGCCGTATCCAGTTCTTCGTTGGTGGCCTGGGCCTCTTCATTCGCCGACCGCAGCTCCTCTGTGGCCGCCTCCTGCGATTCGATAATCGATTGTAGATAATCCCGCGTGGCCGTCAGTTCCTGTTCCAACCGCGCGATTTCCAGGTCGCGTTCGCGGAGCGCGGCCGGCTTAGCGCCTTTTCCCCGCGACTGTGCGCGAGCCGCATGCTTGGGCGCATCTTCGAACAGCACCAGGAAACATTGCTCCGCACCGTTCGAATCCCGGATCGGAGAAACTCGCAGGTTGATCTCGCGGAGTTGATCGGCGACCTTTACGCGAAGTCCCGTGTCTCTGACCGAAGTTTTCTGTTGCCGCGCTTTGCGAATTGCTGCTCGCAAGGATCCCAAAATTCCCGGGCGGACTAATCTGGCCAGATCCGTGGTCGGTTCTCCCGGAGGGATCTGAAGGTATGGTCCTGTATCCCCCCGCACTTGAAGCACGTGCATCGCCTCATCGACCAGTACCCCGGCCGGCGCGTATTCGGCTAGAAGCAGACGGTCGGCCTGCTTCTGAAGGTTCTTTAGTGGTGTGGCGCTGTCATTGGCATTCTCTTCAGGCGCGTACCTTTCGGCGCCAGTGCGGGATGCAGGAAGATCGAGAGTGTGAGCCACGGAATGCGCCTTCTTGGCGTAAATCTTATGCTTACGGTCCACTGTCTGAAACGAGCCCCCTAGAGCGCCGACCGATTCGGAACTGCCAAGTATTAGAAATCCGCCCGGCTTAAGAGCGTAGTGGAATAGAGACAAGGCTTTCTTCTGCAGAACCGGTCCGAGATAAATCAATAGATTGCAACAGCTGACCAGATCCAATTTGGAAAACGGCGGATCTTTAGTTAGGTCCTGCTTGGCGAAAACACAAACGTCGCGGATCGCCTTGCTGACCTGATAGACACGATCCCTTTTGACG
>Ga0105239_10003121_pt1 | contig 20557 bp, 17 predicted proteins | sample KBSC44metaG_FD_92761 | JGI IMG/M metagenome (GOLD analysis project Ga0105239, IMG submission 92761) | Corn rhizosphere microbial communities from Kellogg Biological Station, Michigan, USA - KBS C4-4 metaG | ecosystem: Host-associated > Plants > Roots > Rhizosphere > Soil | place: Michigan, USA... | reverse complement strand
CTCCAACCACCACTTGCACGCCACCACCCCATAAGGTCCGTCGAAACTTCCTGCTGCCCACGAAAGATTGCCTCCTGGAACAGGCCGCACCCTGAAAACCTTCCACCCTGGCTCCACCGGACTTAGCCCGGCTACTGACGCATGCAACCAGTTCGCAACCGCGCCCTGTGCGTAGTGGTTGAAGCTCGTCATTCGCCCAGGATTGATGGTCCCATCAGGGAGCATACTGTCCCAGCGCTCCCACACTGTGGTCGCCCCCATGGTAATGGGGTAGATCCAGCTGGGGAGTGTCTTCTCTAGCAGCATGCGGTAAGCGAGCTGGGGCTGACAAGTTGATGTCAATGCGTGGGATATCTCTGGCGTGCCGGCGAATCCAGTAGCAATATGGAAGCGTGATGAACGTACGGACTTTGCGAGTTGCTCGGCGGCAGTGGTAAGCTGGAAAGAATGCGGGTAGAGATTGCAGCGGATGACGAGCGATAGAGCCGTCTGAGTATTGGACATCAGGTTGCCCCTGAGTGTGATATATTTGGATTGAAAGATGCACTTGAGAGCAGTGGCTTCTTTGGTGTACTTCGAAGCAAGATAGGTTTCATTGAGGATCGTACAGATGCGGGCGAAAATCGCAGTGACGTGGACAAGGTAGGCGTCGGCAACGAGGCATGAGTCCGTCCGACTTAGTGCGGGCTGTTGAGGGGGAGCAGTGGGATCCAACCAGTCTCCTAATTGCCAGCGGTAGAGACTCCAGAGTCTGTCCGGTCCCCGGTCAACCCCATGTTCCAACCAAGCTTGCATGCTGTGAAATTGCCGCCGTAGGATGGAGGTATCGTTTGAGAAGGTGTAGAGGGTGTTAGGCAGGAGAATTGTGACGTCGTGCCAAATCGCCTGTGGGATCCGCGGCCAATCTTTCAGTGGTACATCTGGGCAAACCAGGCCAGGAATCCCATGCCGACTTTCCTCGAGCTGTTCACAGGCCAGGTCTTGAAGCCATTCACCCAGCATTCCCACAGCATCGTACAAATACATAGCAGAAGGTGCGAAGATCGCCAGATCTCCTGTCCAACCTAGCCGTTCATCCCTTTGTGGGCAGTCTGTCGGCACGGAGACAAAGTTCCCTCGCATGGACCAAACAATATTTTCGTGTAGTTGATTTACTGAGGCATTTGAACAAGAAAAGTATCCGCGTCTTCGAATATCGCTCTGGATCACTTGTGCCGATATATTCTGGAGCAGGGATTCGTCATCGCCTAACCAGCCGTCCACCTCGACATACCGAAAGCCATGGAAAGTAAATTTTGGAGTCCAATTCGAAAGTGGCTTGCCGGAGGAGATTATAGTGTCCTCACACCTGGCCTCACCGAGAGGCCGAGTCCCAAGTTCCCCGCGTTCGAGCACTTCGGCGTGGCGGAAGACGAGTGTTGCTCCTGCAGGTAAATGAAGGATGTGGATGTGGAGTTTTCCAACGAGATTCTGCCCAAAGTCCAGAATAGTCTTACCGCTTTTCGACGTCAAAATTGCACGCGGCTTTCTGGACTCGCGTACTCGAACGGGAGGACTGTCCGGGGAAACCAGTTCCATTCCACGTGGCCAGTCAAGCATTTTGACGGCTGAATTCCTCGGGGCCTCAAAGCCGTCAGAGGGAGATTCAAACCGCATATCGTATGTTTCTCCGTTGTATATCTCGCTCGATACGATGGCGCTCGGCATACATGTCCAAGTCTCGTCGGTAAGGAGAGTAAAGCGATGCCCCGAGTTCGCTTCGCAGCAGTCTACCTCGAGCTGACAGAGAACAGCGAGCTCGGTGCCGCCATACAGAAAGCTCGTACCGCCCCTAAATCCAAGCTTGCCTGCGTACCATCCTTCGCCCACTTCGACGGAAAGCACGTTGCCATTTTCCAGAAGCTGTGGTCCGACATCAAATACTCGGTAGTTCAGCCTGTGCGTGTAACTCGTCCAGCCAGGGGCCATGCATTCGTCCCCGATCTTCTGCCCATTGAGACACGCCTCGAACACGCCAAGACACGTGATATAAAGTCTAGAACGGTGTAGTTCTACACCTTTTGGCAGGTCGAACGTTTTCTGAAACCGAACTGGTTGCAAAGGAAAGGCAGGTCCAAAAAGTTGGGAAGAAGCGATGAAGGATGCCGTGAGGTCGTGTTGATTCAGCAGACCAGCTTCCACTACCGCGACTGGAGACCATTCTGTCCACTGCACAGCCTCAGCTACCGAAATCGTAATTTCTGTCCGTCCCACACATCTAACCCTGATGCGAGCCTGCTGACGGGACTCTAATGGCTCTGCTGGCCAGGGTACAAGCACATTCTGATCGCTTTCAACGTGGTATGAAGTAGGCTTTGAGCCCAGTGGTCGTTCTAGTTGGATTTCATAGCTAGTCTGTGTCCATGCAGCAATGGTCACAGGCGTAGAGAGAAACCTCCAAGAGATCCGAGGTCGACAGTTGCCAATACCGAACCCATCTGGATGGTGATCGAAACTGGGCTTAGTGAGGAGCGGCAGAGACATCGCCTACGCCAGTGCTTCGTTCCTCGAACATTCCACAGAGGCAAATTTCACCCCAGGAAGTTGACAAGTACAAGCTGGGCCGAACCTCGGTGCTGCGCTGCTGAAAATTGCACGGTAGAGGCAGCGGTAGTGCATTTTAGCCGATTGCTCGGGGTTTTTCAAGGCGACAGCTCAGCCGAAGCTGTTGCTCGATATCATGCCACCGTCTCGTTGACATCCCTGCAAGCTGGCCCACATCGCTCCAATCAAAGAATAGGTGCCATGATGATAGTACTAAGGGAACCAAGAGTGGGACAAATCTGGAGGTGGCTGACGGAGCGTTGATTCAGGACGAGGCCCAGGGAACGGACATTGCGTGCCCCAAGAAAGGGGCACAGCCGATGCGGGGCGTGCTAACTGAACGTATTCGACCTTGGAAGCGAGTCTCATCTGCGCACTGTGCATTTGCTTATCAGTGTTTCATATGATATAATAGGGCGATATGCTTGTCGCCTGAGATCGGACTAGTTGTACATTACATAAGGATAGACAATGTAGCCGACGATTTTGCAGCCAGAGAACTGGTAGCCTTGTCCTCTGGGGAATACGGAGTGCTACAACTACTTAATAAGTTCTTGGCGCCGACGCGTAATATATCCGAATCTGTTTCTTTACCCCTTTCACACCAAGACAGCAACCTCCAAACTTTCTTCGATCCACTCACTCGGAGAACTTGTTCACTATCGTCTCTACCGCAGACGTGGGGCCACTCCGCATAGCAAGGGAAACAAGATGGCCTTGCATCTTGCCCAGTCTTTGGACCACAGTGTCGGGTTCTTCGGTTGATTGACCCTGTGAAGTGACCGATGCACAAACCACACCTGTAGCCCTTGCAGATATTGGATGGAGGTGGGATCACTTACCTATAAGTGCCTCGAGGCATTGGGGAATGTGTTGATACAACTCACAGATATTACTCTCTTTTCATTGCTACAAATGTCACCGCCGGTGTATTGCTCTTCTTTTTCTTACCAGAAACGGTATGTCACCTCGTTCAAGTTTTCTCTCCCTCACATCCTCTTGTGTCTGTTTACATGCGTTTGTGCAAAAACTAAAACCATATAGGGAGGTAGAACTCTAGAGGAGATTGCGGAGCTTTCTGGGGACACCTTAGCTACCGATCATACTGACGAAATCGATTTGGATGCGAAAAGTGTGCCGCTTACTGTATACGAGCACGTGGAGACACCAGCCGAACCCAGTGACCAGCCGACAAGGGTCGAGAGCAAGGTCGAAGTCTCGGAAGTCTAACTTATGGATCGAGACAGTGCAGTTGGGAACGAAGCATTTCCCATGACACCTTAAAGTGTCCTCGCGACGTTGAGGCTTCGATTGGATCACAACAAAGCTGCGTTGAAAAACTGGACTTTGAATTGGCTACATGCCACCTCAGTAAAGGCTCAGAACTCAAACGTCCAGTGCAGAGCCCACCATCTATGGAATCTAAGCCCTCCTGGGTGGCATGTATTACTCTCGTACCTTAGGGTACTTTGGTCTAAGCGAGTTTCGGTGATGCCCTCACTGCAAGATTGGGTTTCCTTGGCGTCTCGGCAACTCCCCCTGCTCTCGTTCAGCCTCTCTCGTTCAGCCTTTTACAAGTGATTTCCACATCCTCATACATGCGCTGATAGGATGGAATATCCTCATTTTGATGAGACCATGCTTAACAGTATCCCATCTCTCGGGGTCTGAAGGTATCAAGGTCTTGGTATCCTGGCAGGTCGAGCCGCGCCTATGGGTTTGAAGCCTTGTCTAATGCATGCTAGGTATGATGGAGCACCCCTCCTACTGATCAACTCGAACCACCTCAGTCACTAGGTGCCTGGAACGTGGAATCCGTCATTTTCATTCGTTCACTCCATCAAACGACAATTTCAAGGAGGTAAGGATTGTCTAATGCTTTGGAGGATTTTGAACATCCGCAAAATCGCACACAATTTCAATAATAATTGAGTTGACAAAGCCCGTGCTGATCATACCCGTCAGCTGGTTCAGCAGATTCAACATCATTACTCACTCGAAGGGCTTTGAATTATGGCGCTAGAAGCTAGAATTTTATCCCTTACTACTCGTATATGGGGTGGTTATTAGGTAGGTCTGCAACTACTGGTGTTTCGCGAGCCTTGTGGAGTGCTTTTCAATCGGGACCCATTCTGAGCCATCCTCCCCTATGTCTTATTGATTGGGGGCCTAAAGCAATCCTTTGAAGATCTCGAGGCTGTACTCATATGCCCAGCAACACTGCACCTTCCATTCTCTGTCCTTGAAATCTGGAGCAGAAACCTAGTTGGTGGTTGTTTGCCCCTCTCAACCAGACAGTCCCAACACTGTTTGAAATCGCCAAAGCCCTTGCATCCCATTCCGATTCAATGTTCGGTGAAAGCCAAGTTCAATGTCTCTCACAATTCAGAGCTGTTATGGCTCAGATGGCGTTACAAGATCAAACGACATCCCATGTGACCCGAACGCGGAAGTCTCAGCGTGTTGTGGCACAGCTGGCAGTATTTGCATAGACAACCTCCACTGCATAAGTCCAGACGGCGCTCCAGTACCAGGGACATGTACAGATAAAGAATGGGCCTCAAGCGGCGGTCAGACAGTTGGTTGCCCTTGTCCAGGCCGCAATCTCGACAATCAAGTTCTAAATTACCTCGATTCGGTGACCATGTGCCCTGACGGAGGCTATTGCTGTGAATGGCGGAATTTCGACTGCTGCGAGGCTGGCGAGAGCCTCCCTATCATCAACTACGGCCTTTCTGGTATCCTGATACCGGATTCAACCGACGAAGCGTCTCTGTCTCCATACTACGCCAACCTCGCGGTCTCAACCGATCCGATCACTCGCGAGACCTCCACGGCTACCTCCAACTCCGCCTCCACCACCAAGTCCAGGTCGCAAACCTCATCCCAGACATCCACAGGAACCCCCTTTCCCTTCCCAACCGACCCAGCAAATGCTTCCACCCCAGCCTCACCCACATCTTCAGCAGTAACGTACGCACTACCAAATACCTCTCGCGGCCTCTCACCAGGTGCCGGCGCAGGAATCGGAGTGGCGGTCGGCACAACCGCAGTCGTCCTGGCAGTCGGCTTCGTCCTACTCTTCGTCCGCCGACGAGGTAAACGCCGTTCGCCGCCCCCACCCCAGGAGATGGCAGTCGACACGTCCACGGCGAAATCCTGGGCTCCAGTTCCCCCGTCGTATCCTGCCTCGCCGTACCACGAGGCGCCCAGCCCTCACCACGCTTACAATCGCCACGAGATGTACGATGCACAGTCTACTGCCGCGGAACTTGACTCGTCGACGCGCTTGAGTTGAAGAGAGGGGAGGAGGGGATATCGGTTGGTGGTTCAAGGTGGTTGACCATGTCAATGCCGATGTCACTGGGTATGGTTGCGCCCACAGCACGGCTAGATATGTGTCTTCCCATAAAGTTTATTTGATTGATTGTCCAGGCTTCTCTTCCGACAGATGATAGCCTGATCCCATTTCCAAGATGCCCACTTGAGCCATTTGTGATGCTGGTCTTGCGTAGATGACACTTTCTTTTCACAAGCTTGGATACTACTATATGACTTTTTTTATGAATTTACAATTTGAACATATTCAATACCCGTGTGCCAGACAACAGAAAATGCGTTTGTCCAAAAATGAAGAAAGGTCGCCAGATTCGTTATTACAATTTCGACTGTGGCACATCCTTCCTCCTCTTACATCTCTCACGCAGTCTGCTTGCTAGCCCGTCGCCGTTGGATCTCCTCCGCCATCTCCTCCTCAGCCTCGTCATCCGCCGCACCAAACCCTCCCCAGCCATCAAACTCACTAGCCAGCCTGACGGCGGCCTTGAGGTAGTAGTTCTCTGCACCCTCCGGATCTCCCCACAGCTTATGGGCCTCTTTCATGGCGCGAACAGCCTTGACGAAATGCGCGTCGAATTTCTTCTTCCCCTCGAGGGCCGTGCGCTCAGCAAATGCCCAGTCTCGGCCCTGCAGGTCGAAGTCGGTGACGAAGGATTTCTTGATTGCGGGCCGCAGCTGCGCGATGTAGATCGCGATGGTGATCAGCAGCCACTCGCGCACAATTTTAACGTGGTATTCGCGGGGGATGAAGGGGATCAGGATCCGGACGGCGTGTGATGTTGTCAGGAGGTGGACAAGGAAGAAATCGTAGCCATGGCCTCCCGTGGACGAGCCGCTGGCGATGAGTAAGTTGGAGGCCAGCTGCTGTGATTGGGCGAAGTCTTTGGTCGGGTCAACTAGTTTCCAGGATGACCAATGCTCGAGGAGGATGGATGTCAGGGTCTCGTCGCCGAGGAGCCTCGATAGATTGTCACCGCCGTATCTGTCAAACACGCCATTGAGTCTCTTGTCGTTGTGGACGCGGTCAAAGACTTCGTACAGATCGTTCGTTGAATTGGACTGAGTCGAGGGCGAGTGTTCCAGCATTCTCGCAAGGTTCGGGTCGTAGCACGTTGCTGCCAGGCCCAATGCCTCCATCGCGACTTCACGGCTATTTAGCTCGAAAGCGTAACCTAGATGAATGAGCGGGTGGCCCAATCCCGAGACAAGTGCATTGAATAAAGGCCACTCATTCGAAGAGCCTTTCGATCCCCGTTCGTAGATGAATCTTCCCACAACACCCTTCCAGTCATAACCTTCAAGAACCAATTGATCTTCGAAGAAATCCACGAACGCTCGTTGATATTCGCGTTTTCCTAGGTAGTCGCGATAGTCATGCAGCGCAATCTCGGATGGCGAGTCCTCCCATGGCTCGTGGCCATCGTTCTCGACTGCGTCGTCGTAAACATCGTTAAGATGTTCTGCAGTTCCGCCGAGTAGGTAGCAGGAACCTAAGTGCTAGACAGGTAGTGAACAGATGGTGTAAGCGAACAGAACGGGGAAGCTCGTCAATCAAGGCCTCTCACATGAGGAGTATGGTTGTGGAATCTCAAGCGGTTGTACAGTATTGAGTACGTAGCATGGTTCAAGCGAAGCAAATGTTTGAGTCTGCGTCCCCGTTTGTCACTGAGAACCTCAACGTCATGGACCTCAACCGCGGGAATGTTGATGGGCTCGCCGGAGCCACGCCCCAACCCGAAAGTGGGAAGCGATCGGGGCAATAGTGAGGAGAACATTCTGATTAAGAATATCGAGCCAGAGTAGCTGTAGCTCGTTACTACTCATTCAGAGTTGCACAGCAGATATGATGTTTGTGGTGAGGTATTTGGATCAATTGTTGGATGAGGTGAAAAGACGGTTGAGGTCACGTGATGCCGCGAATGCCTTCCCCGCATTTTGCTTTATTCAGTTAGGGCCCAGGCAAAGTGGCAAGTACGACATGGATGGGCGCGTGACGGGACGGAAGGTGTAACCCTGCTTCTTATTGACGTACCACTGGCAATGTCAACGCCAACAACCTACCAAATCGGGAGGAGAGCAATAAAAATATAGAAAAATCAACAGTTCCTGATAACTAGGATATCCCACATATACAGAAATGATGTTGGACATTCTGATCTATCACGCTCAAGCCCTGCAATTGATGGCATCCTGTCATCCCAAAGACACCACCACCTTCTTTGCTGACACCTTTTTACGCAGTAAATCCAATCCAGCTTGAATGCTCTCGAGACCATTTCCAGCGATGATGGGATCTGGTGCAGCGATGTATCTGTTTTCTTTCAAAGCCGTGGGGAGGAAATCTTGGTACACCGCTTTCCCAACCTCATTGAAGGCAAGTGTTGATCCAAAGATAAACCCGTATTTGATGCCATAGCGCTTCGCTTTGAGCCACAGGGCGACCTGACCCCACATATAATGGTATATGAGGGTTGGAAGAATAAAATTCGTCGGCCATGTCGGGGGCATCGGATACGCTGCCATGGTGAGGACCTTATCACCTTTGCATTTGCTCAAGACGTCCATGAGGATCGTGCCAGACCCAACTCCAATCCACATGGCTCCCGCCGCCGTCCGTCCCTGGAATGCCTGGATGATGTCCTGAACGACGGTATCGCTGTTATAGTCGAATACTTCCGTGGCACCTAGTCCTCGAACATATGCAAAATTCTTGGGCGAGCAAGTCGCAAAGACTTCGTACCCTGCTGCAACCGCCAGTTGGATCGCATTGCTTCCGACACTTGTCGAGCCTCCCCAAATAAGTAAAGTCTTGCCTGTTGGCTTAGGCTGGCTCGAAGGTAACTGCAGTCCGAGCTGGTCCTTCTGGAACAAGCCGCAGGCTGCTGTGCCAAGTCCTAGAGGTAGCACGCAAGCTCTCTCAAAGGGAAGATCATCTGGGATACGTGAGGACATATTTTCGAGTAGCACGACGTATTCCTGAAACGCCCCTTCAGGTGAGCCGCTGCGGTGCTTATCACCTCCCATCGCTTGACCAAGCACACGATCGCCCACTTTGAAAGTGGATACCTTGGATCCAACCTCGACGACTTCCCCCGCAGTGTCAACTCCCATGATGAACGGGTATTTGACCCATGGGAATGCAAGGCTGCTCCCAATTGCCTGTATCTGAACATCGACTGGGTTGAGCGCTACAGCTCGATTCCTGATGACAATCTCATTTCCCTTAGGACGAGTATATGCGGCCGGCTTGATCTGAAGAGGTCTTATTTTCGGTACGGTGAGCCATGCTGCTGCGTTCTTAGCCATGTCGACTGTGCTGAATCGCGGAACTCTCAAGATGACGCCTGCATGTCTTTTTCACTGCTGTCAGGAAAGAAGGCGAGGATTACAACAACAGCCTCCATTCTTGGCCTCGCGGCATCTCATGTCCTCTTTATAGAGGTCTGCATGTCGTTGGAATGCAAAATGCAAACCGAAACAAAGCTAGATCAAGCAAGGTGCTGGCAACTATTATTGTCGCAGTATACACCCGAAACAGGGTTAGCTTGGTGTTGGAATCCGAGCACAGGTTAGCGCGGATCTCTTTGACAAGCCACCCGCTTACCACCTTCCCTGTTCTGGATTCGTCCTGCCCCAAGGATGTGGAGCACTGAGCGCAAAATCGGCCAGATTGATGCTCCGGTGTGGATCAAAGGCCCCTGGCATCGATCACCACAGCTCCGTACTGAAATTCAACTACACTTGTGTCCCTGAGGCGAATCCGATCCCCATTTCTTACGACTTGGAGATGCTTGGAACTCTGGTGCTGTCTACGTGTCTCGTTTTCGCGCTCGTTCTCGCATGTCACCCGAGGCGTCAAGGAGGTCAGGATTGGCGGCCTGAACGTCACATGGGAGCAATTTTCGATGACTCTCAATTTCCGATCTGACCTTATCTTTTGTCTGGTCGACTCAAGGACAGACAACCAGCTGAGGTTATTTCCATACACGGTACTTCTCGCACTATCCACTCTTAGTGCAGACAAACTGTGAACCGTTCTCGACCGCAGCTCTCAAAAACCATGAATCAACAATCTTCACAGCCTCACGGACAGGAGGTGGCGGGCCCGATGAAGGCCCGGAACGTGCATAAAAAGGTGCAAGATATGAACAGCAAGCGACGAATCAAGCCACATTCAAAGTCGAGACAAGGATGTCGGAATTGCAAACTGCGCAGTGTGAAGGTATGGATTCAAGTTATGATCTGCCGACGTGACTAAATTGATAACGGCCATTAGTGTGACGAGGCCAAACCGCAATGCCGAAGGTGCATTTCTTACGGAGTGCTATGCAACTATAGTGGCGCCAGTCTCGATCTGCAGCTCATGGTTGAAAGAGCAGCCCCTCGCGTGCTCCGCTTTGATAGTCACCTTCCCCAGCATTTACCATATCGGGTCAGCGAACATGAGCAGCTGCTGAAGAGATTTCGCAATCGTACCGCTTTTACCGTCAGCGATGGTAAACGCCTCAATCTCTACCAGAGTGAGATCATCAGTCTTGCGCGTTTAGTACGCACTCCACTATCTTTGGTTGCCGCCGCTCCTTCGTATTTCTTGCTAACATAATTCCAGAACCCTTTTTTGATGCATACTGTTTTGACCGTAACACTTATGCATGATCGGTTTCTTTCACCGAAGCGCACCTACGAACGGTCACCCGTAGAAGCTTATCATTGTTACCAAGCTTCGACTACCTTACAAGAACAACTTTCACGCCCTTTGGGACTAGCAGAACAGGCCGCTCTTTGGACAGCCACAGCACTTCTCGGCATCATTGTGTTTGCACAGCTAGATACCGACACACCACATGAAATCTGGCCACTAGGGCCTTGTTCCACTCCCAAAGTTGACTGGGTCAGGATAGGACAAGGGAAATCGGAGGTTTACAAGATGACGACTTTAATCCATGATGATCCCGTATTCAGTCCGTTGACCGTCATACACAACCCGGAGAAAGAGTTTAAGTTGTGCACTGGCTTGACCCTTGGTCAACTTCCACTCCCATTTGTTCGTTTATACGGCCTAGGCAATGATGCCAGCGGCGAGGTCAATCATTACCGGCCTGCACTAGTACAACTTGCCAGGGTGCTTGATCCCAAGTGTCCTCCTGTCCAGGTCGTCATGGACTTTTGGGGTTTCACAAATATGCCGTCGGAATTCAAGGCGTTGTTGGACAACCGGGATCCACGTGCACTCTTGATCTTAGCATACTGGTACATGAGAGTTAATCAGCTAGGAGTGTGGTGGCTGCGCCCGCGCACTGTCTTGGAGGGTCGAGCTATCTGCGCATATCTAGAGCAGCACTATTCAGCTGATCCTGATCTACAGAGCCTTTTGCGGTTCCCAAAGGCATCCTTCGGTCTCTGGGACGAACCTTTGAAGGCCACCCCTGAGCCGAAAAGTGGTTTCATGTGGAACGAGTAGCCGGGCTTGTTGCATTCATGAGAGAGAGCCTTGCACCTGCACTCAAGGCTTTCGATATGGGCCCAGCCGGAGAAAAGTCGAGCCGCCTAAAGGGTCGCAAGAAATATTTCCAACAGAGATTCGTTGCATGAAAAGCCTAGCAATTGCTATTGTTGTCCAAAATTTGGCTTTCTGATAGCATCTGAGATACCATTTAACAAAGGCCTCGTTCCGACTATGCACAGTGCTTAGAGCACCTCATCGATCTCTCTTTACTGCATGATGTGTTCGAAATCATCCGTCCCCATTGCACCCCATATGACGAGTTTTAGCATTTAGCGATTTGAAGCAATCGTCTATAAAATATCCAATTCAAGGTCACTCTAAGCCCGACACACAACTTGAGCAAAGTCTCACCCCCGGCTTAGAGCTTCTCTGCTCCCTCCCTGGCAGTTTGCATCTTCTTCCTTGACTTCCTTGCGCCTCGGAGGGCACTTTCCGATTGTTCAGTGTCTTCTACGGCATGACAGCCCGCCCTCTGACCGGAGTCCCTTCCACTATTGGCATTTGCATTCAAATAATCTTCGACCCTGGCAACCGTGAGGTCGCTGCTCTTCGGGTCAAATGTAGCGCGACAACGGGTCTCCTCTTCCGGACGGACAGGCTGGGAGTGAACAACGCCCATGATCTTTATATTCTGGGTGGATTGTTCTCGTTTGATATTCTGGGGTAAGGGGAAATTCAAGGCTGAGAACTTGGGCTGGTTAAAAACTTGTCCTCCCAAGGTGCTCGTGATTGGAAAGATACATTTCGATGCTTAAATAGTCCGTGGGGATGTCATGACGCGGTACTTCAAAGGCACAAACGCAATGTACCTAGTTGCATGTTTGACATGGAGTGCATGTCCTTCAATGCTCTTCACCAATATAGGTGACATGTCAAGCTCGTCGGTCGTCAAGTTGTTCTGCCATCAAGGCCATCGTGATCACACGGCGGGAGCGGCATGCTGAGACAAGTGGCATCTTTCCTTACTTTATGCCTTTCTATGTCCGGTCTGCATCAACCTACTGACCGATGATTAGGAACTTAGGATATTCGTGTCACTGGTTTTGATTGTGGCCGTGAAATGGCACGCCTTGTTCGACGAGCAAGCGTCCAACACGTAAACGAAGATGAAAACGACGAGGGCGGAATATCTTGTTCTTATTCAAGTATTCAACATTGAACACGGAGATCAACTAAGTACCTCCCTTTACCTGTTGTACTTTGATGGCGGTCTCCGTGTCTTCCTGGTTGCTGGAGGCTCGCTCTCTGAAGCCATAGTTAACGTTCAAATAAGCCTTAGCCGTGTCGGCCCTTCGCCCTCCCTTATCGGCCCTCCCTCTTCAGTCCCTCAGGTGGAAGCTTAGGCGTACCATGACCCCAAAGCCTCGCCTGAGGGCTGGAATCCCCCCCCCCGAAGCCACTGGTTCCCTTGGGTCTGGAGTACCCACGATCCAGTCTCTACTTAGGGCCCCCCTTCAATCTGCTCATCATAGCCTGTCGCCCACCTACTTAGGGGTAATGATTGGGTAATTAGGTTAAATGGGATTTGACCCAAAGAGGCTCTCAACAGGCAAGGGCGCGTCACTCTACTATATACAGATTTCTCAACCTCAATCTGAGGCCTGGCCTGCCATAGTGATCGCGGCTACTGGTCTTTGTAACAACAACGGCTGGCAACCAGGAAAGCCCTAACTAGAGTTTTGGTGGGTGCCCCTCACTCAGAGAGAGCCATACTTATAACAAGTGGGTGCCTAGGGCCAAGCCTAAGCGCCCCCCTCCAGCAGTTATCATCAAGGGCCTTGTTGTGTCGGGGTAATAACTACATAATTACTTCCTTTCCATCCCGCTCTCGCTCTCGACTCTCGACTCTCGACCTCTTCATATCACCACCCTTTTCCAGGCTGCGTCGACATAGAGGTTGACTTGCGTATGCTTTACGTCTGATTTGATAGCATAATGGTCTCCCAACGCAGGATACAGGGAGACCAACTGCAGCTCAGGGCACCTGTGGTCCCGACCGATGGGGCAGCAGAAGCCCAGCCAGCTCCGGAGCCTCTACCAACAATCATCTACACTGTAAGGGAGGACCTTGACGACCTGAAGAAGTTCTATAATGTCCCTCTATCACCAAGGTGCCATGAGAAGATTCAGCAGTACCTCGAGAACAAGCTAGAAGAGATCTCCAAGTTATCATTCGACACGCTCAATCAAGCTGGCAAGGTTGACTATATTTTGATCAAGAACTATCTGGAAAGCTCACTGCAGCGATTGAAGTTCGATTTCATCAAAGATTCCAAGGTTCTCAAACTCGTTGGCTCATTTGCATACACCGTCATTGACCTTTGTGAATCACGACAATGCGTCCAGGAGGTCGATTTCCAACAAGCTACCACAAAGCTGACCCATGCGCATGCTGGAGTCAAAGACCTCACTCGTGCCATCTCAGAAGGCGTGTTGAAGGGGAAGGTTGAAGATACAGTTGCCTATCGTGCCGCTTACAAACTCGGAGACCTCCAATCTGTCTTGCGCGAATGGCATGATTTTTATTACGGATATGAACCTCTTTTCAGCTGGTGGATGTCCCAACCTTACGAGAATTTCCAGACAGATCTGACTGGTCTCATTCAGTCCATCAATAAGGACTTGGTCGGCATCCAGGACTCGGAGGAAGACCCCATCATTGGGGAACCAATTGGTCGCGATGGCATATTGGCTGACCTAAATTCTGAAAAGATTGCCTACACTCCTGAGGAACTCATTGGCATCGGTGAGAGGGAGTACTCTTGGTGCCTGGTGGAAGCTAAGAAAGCAGCTCATGACCTGGGCTATGGTTCAGACTGGCGAAAAGCTCTCGAACAGGTGAAAAACATGTACCTTGCGCCCGGCCAACAGATATACGGCATTCGCGATTTGGCGGTCGAGGCTACAAACTACGTGAAACAGCACGACCTCATAACCGTCCCCGAAATTGCCGAAACATGGCGCATGGTGATGATCTCTCCAGAACGCCAAAAGGTCAATCCATTCTTCCTCGGAGGCAAGAAGATCCAGGTCTCATATCCGACAGACACTATGTCGCACAAAGACAAATTAATGTCCATGCGTGGCAATAGCATTCCGCTTTCAAGGTCTACTGTCTTTCACGAACTCATCCCAGGCCACCATTTGCAATACCACTATATCAAACGCAATCGCCCATACCGACGTATGTTTGATACTCCTTTCTGGATGGAAGGCTGGGCCTTGTACTGGGAGTTTATTCTTTGGGACAAGGGATTTCCTAACACACCCGAAAATCGCATCGGCATGTTATTTTGGCGCATGCACCGCTGTGCCCGGATCGTTTTCTCACTCAAGTTCCATCTTGGTCAGATGAGCCCTCAGGAGTGCATCGATTTTCTGGTGGAGAAAGTGGGCCACGAACGTGCGACAGCAACTGGAGAAGTCCGCCGGTCTTTCAATGGGGACTATTCGCCGCTCTACCAAGCCGGATATATGCTAGGAGCCCTTCAATTATACGCACTTCGCAAAGAAGTGGTGGGCAGCGGCATGATGACCGAGAAAGAATTCCACGATAAGGTTCTACAGGAGAATGAGATGCCTATCGAAGTCCTACGAGCCCTCGTTCGTAATCTTCCACTTAACTCCGATTTCAAGGCCTCGTGGAAGTTCTATGGACAGGACCTAGCCACATGAGGACACGGAGAACGTTGTGGTCATACCATTTTCAGATTGCACTGTCGGAACGGTGCCTTATCAGTGCCGTAGAATCCGGCCCCTCCTCGTGGATACCGACCATCTGATCAAGATTCAAGACTTTGCTCAAAGAAGCTGGCTCAGAAGGGTTGGTGGGCCCGGGACCGGTACCCCGGATACCTAAAGTCACCAGTTTCTCGTTTACTCAAATATCTTCCACCTATTGGTCTGCCGGGCCACCTCTCTACTTGGCCTTCGTCCTTTACTAATAAGGCAGTTCGAGAAGACAGAGTCAATGATGAATTTGCGCTATCTCTCCTTTGATGATGGGCCACTAGTTTGTTATGGACTCGACAAAACTCCGGTGTATTCTCCTTTCTTATTGGGCCCTGGTATATGAGCCGAAAGCACTATGATTTGACGACTGGGAAACTTGATTGGATCAATTTTATTTACCCGTCTTAGACTCTTGAGTATTCCGGAATTCTCAGTCGCGTTGCAGTCAGCGCTAACCTATGCTACGATGCTACGCTGCTTCCACGCAACCTCTCAGGCGGTGATCTGCGGTGTCAGGTTACTCGAATTAGGATATGGACTTACTCTGCACGAGGCAACCCCTCACCAGTTCGATATTCTACTAACCGACCATAATCGAGTTTAAGCGATACTCTCTGATAATGCGATGTAACGTATCAATCACCGATCGGCAAACCTCGAATTCGGCGCCCCTAGACTTGATAGTGGTGGAGAGATTCATATCTTCAGACGGACTGCCGATGATAAGTACCCAGCAAGGACACTGTTCGAGTGCAGGCACCCAGACGGAGGTCCTGGTTACTCTCCAGAGTCTCTACCAATGGATCAAAAGAACCTCAATGCTGACATAGAGTCGGCAACCTCCATTGAGCGTGGAGAGATCAATCCGGCACGAGCTTCGATCTCTCGCTCGCAGGCTTCAGTGCATGACGAGATCGAGAGGTTTTCAAAGGCCCATCAGTGGGATCCGAATCTACCACAAGCGAAGGCGGACGCCATTTCGCAGGCGCTCCATCTTGGTGAATCCGAGACGACTTATGAGGTCGAGAAGGAGCTCATCGAGAAATCTCCATACGTCGAGGTTCAAGCTGCTGTCCGCGATATTGACGATGGAGAATACGCGAGCACCGTCCGCTCATGGATCTTAGGATTGACGGCGTCCACCCTCGTCTCCGGTATTAACATGTTCCTCAGCATGAGAGCTCCTTCGATTGCTATCCCAGCTGTCGTGGTCATTCTCGTTCTATACCCTGTCGGCTGTTTCTGGGCCAAGGTCATGCCGATGCGCAAGTTCCGAACTTTTGGTGTCGAATGGACTCTCAACCCCGGTCGCTTCAGTGTCAAGGAGCACACTGTGATCGCGCTTATGGCCAAGATCACTTCCGACTACCCATACAGCACGAATGCCCTGGAAGCACTACAAGCAAAACCTTTGTACAACCATCCAGTTGGTTGGGGATTCGCTCTTCTTTTCACCTTGTCTAGTCAGATGATTGGGATCGCGATGTCCGGCATGTTTCGGAGATTCCTCGTCTGGCCTGCAGCGATGATCTGGCCCGGCCAATTTGGCACAACATCTCTGCTCTATGCCTTGCACGACAAGCGCAAAGCTGATCCTGCTGAGACCAACGGTTGGCAAATTTCCCAATACCGTTGGTTCATGTACCTTGCCGGTGGCATGTTTGTATACTATTGGTTTCCTGGCGTCATCTGGCAAGGACTGTCAGTTTTCGCCTTTGCCACATGGATCAGCCCGAATAATGTCGTGGTTAACCAGCTATTTGGCGGCTTCACTGGACTCTCACTGATTCCCATCACTTTTGACTGGACATATATCTCAGGATATATCCAGAACCCTTTACTGTCACCATGGCATGCTCACCTAAATCTGTTGGTCGGACTGTTCCTGGTCATGATTATCCCTGTCCTCGGAATTGCATACGGCGGAGCCTTGTACGCCGACTATCTACCCATCAATACTTCTCGTACTTTCGACAACACCGGACATCGGTACAACGTGACCAGGATTCTGACACCCAATTTCACGCTTGACAAAGAAAAATATAAAGAATACTCCCCAATCTTTCTGGCACCGACGTTCTTCATGAATTACGGATTATCCTTCGCTGGACTTACAGCATCACTCTTTCACACGATTCTCTTCCATCGAAAGGAGATCTGGTACCGCTACAAGGAGGCTCAGAACCAGGAGCCTGATATTCACATGAAGATGATGAAGAAATATCCCGAAGCACCGGACTGGTGGTACGCGGTGGTTTGGGTGATTGCAATGGCTTTTGGGTTGGCTACTGTCCTCGGCTACGAAACAAATATGCCTTGGTGGTCATTCCTTGTGTCTTGCCTGATTGCATTCATCTTCATTATCCCGTTGTGCATGATCTTTGCCATGACCAACATCCAGATCTCCTTGAACGTCCTAGCACCTTTCCTGGCTGGTTACATCATCCCCGGACGACCCATCGGCAATATGATCTTTAAAGTCTTTAGCACCATTGTGCTTGGCCAAGCACAGGTGTTCAGCGGTGATCTCAAGATGGCCCACTACATGAAGATTCCTCCCAGGACAACTTTCGCCTGCCAGGTTGCGGCAGCCACTTGGGCGGTGTTCGTCCAGATATCGGTCATGAACTGGGCACTAGGCAACATCGACGAAATCTGCACACCCAACCAACCAAGCAAATTCACCTGCCCCAACGGAAGCACTTTCTTCTCCTCCTCAATCGTCTGGGGTGTGATTGGACCTGCACGCGTCTTGGGCTCAGGTTCAATGTACTCCAACATCCACTTCTTCTGGCTTGCGGGAGCAATCCTCCCAGTGATCTTCTATCTCGCCACGTGGAAGTATCCTCGATCCTTCGTTCGATACCTGAACGCCCCCGTCATCCTCGGCTCCATGGGCTGGCTACCGCCCGCGACTCCACTGAACTTCTCCACCTGGGCCATGGTCGGTCTCACCTTCAACTACTGGATTCAACGCCGCTGGCATGGTTGGTGGAAGCAATACAACTATATCACCGCTGCCGCCTTGGATTCGGGCTTGGTCATCTGCACACTTGTCGTGTTCTTCGCAATCACCCTCCCTGGTGTTAACCTGCCGCAATGGTGGGGCAATGTCAAGGTCTTTGAAACATTGGTAAGTGATTCCTTGGATATGTTCGAAACGCTGGCGTGCTGACTGTTATCCTTCCAGGACTATTTGGGCAAAGCCGTCAAGAAAACAGTGGCAGAGGGAGAGACTTTTGGACCAGAGTCATGGTAATCCTTCATGAACGCTGTCAATCCCGCAATGCTTACACTATGCCACCGTAATGGGAGTATCAGCGCGAGATGGGTAGGCTAGTGCATGGTGCAACAGGAGTGGCTTTGATTCGCAAAACCCCCTCCTTACGCCCATTCGAAGATTCGTAACCCACGACTCATGTCCTGTTGCCATCTCGAGCTGGAAATCTGCTACATATACTTCCTGACCAACCTAGATTTATCCAATTAATGCCACGTCCTTTTGATCAGCACGTCCACGAGGCTGCCTTTTGTGGACTCCCTGCATTGTCCATTCCTCGCGTTGCAATTGGTTCGCGTGATATCCGCCCCCAGCTTGAATCAATTGCAGCATCAAGTCAGTGTAAAATTTCTCAGAAGGGTTATCTATGGTAGCATCTTCACGGGCACCAGTTGATCTGGTGGTTCTGGCGATTCTGGTGGGCGGGATGGAAGCAATTACGTCATGGGCAGTTGAGCCACACGTCCTGCATTCAAGCTTGAATGAGGGCAGCCAAGGGACCTCTTGAACCTGGCCACACCAGGGCATCATCCCTGTCCTGTGGCACCAAGATCAAGTACCTATGATGTAGATGGCTCAGAGGGGCCGCGAGGTGTTGTCCTGTGGGTGCGAAACGCCTTTTCTTTCCCTCCTTCACCAAGTACATTATTGACATATTCTATGCTACTACATACGAGAGTACTTATTCTGTATCATATATGTCTTCCGAGAACAACACCACCGGTCCCATCGAACTAAGAGACAACAGCGACAAAGAAATGTCTGGATCCCAAGGTGAAGAAACCACCAAGCAGAACGCTTCCTCCTCTGAGGGTGCGCAATTCCCCTGACGCCCACCCCATCCTCGTCCCCTTCCACCTCCATCCGTAATCAGTCCCCCACTAACCAACCCCGCCTGCGCGGCGCCCACAGGCAGCTCATGGTACGAAAAGCCCGAAGGGCTGGGCAACGCCGCGGGCGAGAAGATCCAAGACACGATGCAGCCGGTGAGCGACAAGACCGGGCCCGTGCTGGAGACCGTGGGGAAGCCGGTCGGCGGCCTCGTTGAGCCGCTGGTCGGCGGCATCATGAAGGGCGGCAAGGCCTGGGGCAACGAGATGGGCGTCGGGTACGGCAATGAAGAGGGCGGGCCTGCGAAACAGGCCGAGGCCGAAGGCGCAAAGATGAAGGAGCAGTTCGGTGGCAAGGAGCAGAATGCCGATAATCCGCTTGGTCTGTGAGGGCTTGCTTGCTTGCTTGCGCAGGCTGGCTGGTGCTGAAAAAAAGAGGGGGGGCCTTATATCGATGGACGGATATCTGATTTTATTAATGCGATTCACTCTTTCAACAGGGTTTGGTATGGCTGAGTGGAGGAGCATACTTCGGAATCTTGTGTTAGTAGTTAACTAAGTCTACATGATTGTACCAGTCCGGCGGGAGTAACATTTATATGATATCCCAATATCAAGTCTGTCATATCCCCTGGGCTCGTGAAGGCCCAGGGAACACCCATCCTAGTTTGACCAGCAGTGAGCACGCGAAGCATGGAGGACGATGTGATTGAGGGCTACACTGATTGATCGATATACTTATTCTTGGAGAAACCTGGAAACTGGTGGGGAGAAACGACGTGGAACGAGGTCGTTAGTGTGCAATGTACATATCCGAAGCATGGAATATAACTGTTGGTAATGTCCGAGCCTCGGGACGAAACTCCGAATGTGAAAAACTCGGAACTCCTCACCTGCACGCATTATTGTCCAAGCATTGCAGACTCGAGATCGCTTAATTATGGAAAAGTAAAGCATCTTCTCTTTGTTGGAAAGTCTTTTTGTACCTACGGTTAAAAACATTTCCAATTTTTACACCAGCAGGCCAAGGAGCGTGTGTTCCGCCGCAACAATGGACTACTCGCCTCCAAAACCAGCCCGCTCCCTGAACGGACGCGTGGCCATTGTCACGGGTGCCGGCGCCGTCGGCGACGGCATAGGCAACGGACGGGCATCGGCGATCCTGTTCGCAGACGAGGGCTGCAGCGTGGTGTGCGTGGACCGGGACCTGTCGCTGGCGCAACGCACGGTCGACATGATCACGGCGGGGGGAGGAGGCAAAGGCAAAGGCGGCGGCGCGGTTGCCGT
>Ga0105239_10003117_pt1 | contig 20571 bp, 5 predicted proteins | sample KBSC44metaG_FD_92761 | JGI IMG/M metagenome (GOLD analysis project Ga0105239, IMG submission 92761) | Corn rhizosphere microbial communities from Kellogg Biological Station, Michigan, USA - KBS C4-4 metaG | ecosystem: Host-associated > Plants > Roots > Rhizosphere > Soil | place: Michigan, USA... | reverse complement strand
GTGCCGCAGGATGTGCAGGGAATGGTCAGCCTGATGGGAGGAAAGGAAAAGGTACTGGCAGACCTGACTGCCTTCTTTGATAAGGTACCGGCGAATATGATGTGGAATGATTATTATAATCATGCCAATGAGCCGGTGCACCATGTTCCCTTTTTATTCAACCGCCTGGGTGCGCCCTGGCTTACCCAGCAATGGACACGGGAGATCTGCGCACGCGCCTATCATAATTCTGTAGAAGGATTGGTGGGTAATGAAGATGTGGGGCAAATGTCGGCCTGGTATGTGCTGGCCGCTACCGGTATTCATCCTGTATGCCCCGGTGATACAAGATATGAGATTACGAGCCCTGTGTTCTCCAAAGTAATATTGCAATTAGATCCACAGTATGCAAAGGGTAAAACCTTTACCGTAGTAGCAAAGAATAATTCTGCCAAGAATGTGTACATACAGCGAGCATGGTTGAATGGAAAGGCATATAACAAATGCTGGATTGATCATGCAGACGTTGCAGCCGGTGGTGTGCTGGAGCTGGAAATGGGCCCGGCTCCAAACACCCACTGGGGCGTAGAGCAAAAAGATGATCTGGTAAAATATGCCAATACGCTGCAGGGCACAGCCTCTGATTTTAGTTTGAGCTATGGCAATACCTATCCCACGACCGCGCTTCCTTTTGCGATGAATGCCTGGACTCCGCAGACAGGAAAAAATGGAGAGGGCTGGAAATATCAATACAGCGCTACTACTATTCGCGGTTTTGGTCAAACACATCAATGCAGCCCGTGGGTGAATGATTATGCGGTGTTTACCCTCATGCCTGTAGCGGGTTCACTTATTGTAGATGAAAATAAAAGAGCCGCTGCCTTTCAGCATAAAAATGAGATAGGCCGGCCGGATTACTATAAAGTGACTTTTGATAATGGTATTAGTTCTGAAATAACGCCGACAGAGCGCGGCGCAGCCATGCGATTTTTGTATCCGCAGTCGCAGGATGGTTATCTGGTACTCGACGGATATACTCAACTTAGTAATGTTCATATTGATCCCGACCATCACCGCATTACCGGATGGGTAAACAATGCCCGCTGGGCGCCTCATGGTTTCCGGAATTATTTTGTACTTGAATTTGATGAGCCCTTTATCAGTTACGGCACCTGGGAGAATGAAAAAAATACTATTCTTAAAGACAGTACAGATAAGGAAGGCAAAGGAGCCGGCGCCTGGCTGCAATTTCCCAAAGGAGCCGTGGTAGAGGTAGAAATTGCTTCTTCGTATATAAGTCCGGAGCAGGCTGTAACAACGCTGCAACGCGAGCTGGGACAATTTGCCGGTTTTGATGATACACGCGAGGCAGCGCAACAGGTATGGAATAAACTGTTTCACCGCGTGCTGGTAGAAGGAGGAACAGAAGACCAGAAAGCTACTTTTTATTCCTGTCTTTTCAGGGCCAATCTTTTTTCGCACCAGTTTTTCGAATATAACGAACAAGGTCATCCTGTTTATTACAGTCCGTACGATGGCGCTATTCATGATGGATATATGTATACAGATAATGGTTTCTGGGACACTTTTCGGTCGCAGTTTCCGCTCAATACTATATTGCACCCAACTATGGAAGGCCGTTACATGCAGGCCCTGCTGGCCGCACAGCAACAGTGCGGCTGGCTGCCGGCCTGGTCGTTCCCTTCAGAAACAGGAGGTATGTTGGGTAACCATGCTATCTCGCTGCTCACAGATGCCTGGGCAAAAGGCATCCGCAGTTTTAGTGCCGACTCTGCATTAAAGGCATATTATCACGAAGCAAGCAATAAAGGTCCGTGGGGTGGCGCGAATGGGCGTCAGGGTTGGAAGGATTACTTCGAGTTAGGGTATGTATCTTATCCCGCATCACAAGGCTCTACCGCGCAAACGCTGGAATATGCGTATGACGACTTCTGCGGATATCATCTGGCAAAAATGACGGGCAACGACTTTTATGCTAATGTGTTTGCCCGGCAAATGTATAATTACAGGAATGTATTCGATTCTACTACAAACTTTATGCGGGGACGGCAGACTAACGGTGAATGGGTACCGCAATTCGATCCGCTTGACTGGGGTGGTCCCTATACCGAAGGTAATGCCTGGCATTATACCTGGTCGGTATTTCATGATGTACAGGGACTGATCAACCTGATGGGTGGAGAGCGAAAATTTGTCGCAAAGCTGGACTCTGTATTTTCTATGCCCAATACTATAAAGACCGGCACGTATGGTACGATGATCCATGAAATGAAAGAAATGCAACTGGCCAATATGGGGCAGTATGCACAGGGTAACCAACCCATTCAGCATATGATCTACCTGTACAGTTATGCGCGGCAGCCCTGGAAAACACAGGCTCATATAAGAGCTGTAATGGACCGTTTGTACAATGCTACAGAAAAAGGCTTTCCGGGTGATGAAGATCAGGGGGGCATGTCTTCCTGGTATGTGCTCAGTGCACTCGGTATTTATGCCGTATGCCCCGGTACTGATCAGTATGTGATCGGTAGCCCGTTGTTTCCCAAAGTAACCATCACTATGGAAAATGGAAAGCAATTCGTGATCGAGGCGAAAAACAACAGCGCACGCAACGTATATATTTCAAATGCCACATTGAATGGTAAAACGTATACGCATAATTGGATTACGCATACAGATATTGTCAATGGTGGCATTTTACATTTTGATATGAGTGATAAGCCCGCAACGAACCGCGGTATTTTGAACACAGACAAACCATTTTCTTTAACAACAAAATAGATGACAAGTACTTATTTAAGAATGGCTAGTGGCCTGCTTCTTTTGGCCGCTCTTTCAACAACAGCACAGGAAAAAATTGATTTAAACAGTGGGCAAGGCATTCAGTGGACACTCACTCCTCAGGACGAGATAGGAAGGGATAGCGTAATGATCTTCAGGCAGGGATATGATACAAAGCGTTGGGTGCCTGCCGTAGTACCGGGTTGCGTATTTACTTCTTATGTGCAGGCTGGTTTAGAGAAAGACCCTAATTATGCTGATAACATCTATCAGGTAAACCAACAGAAATACAATCGGAACTTTTGGTATAGAACAGAGTTTGCCAGTCCCGCTTTGGGTGCAGGCAATAGTTGCCACCTTCATTTCAAAGGCATCAATCGTAAAGGTGAAGTCTTTTTCAATGGAGTAAGACTAGGGCAACTGGATGGCTTTATGGAAAGAGGGGATTTTGATGTTACAAAATTATTGTCACCATCAGGAAAGAATGTACTGGCGGTACTGGTGTACTGGCCGGGCAAACCGATTGCCAACCATGCCAGCCCAACCTATATCTCCAGCGACGGATGGGATTGGATGCCTTCTGTACCCGGATTGTTACAAGGTATTGTAAGTGGTGTGTACCTGTCCGTTACAGGCGGTGTTGTTATTTCCGATCCCTGGATGCGTACAGAATTACCTTCCAAAACCGAAGCTGAGTTATCGCTGAGCCTGGCACTGAACAATGTTTCTGAGAAGGCGGATTCCGGTGTATTATCGGCTGCTATTCAACCGGGAAATATCGTTCTTACACAACCTGTACACCTGCATGCCGGTGAGCATGCGGACTTACAGTTCAATGCCAATAAATTCACACAACTGCATCTGCAAAACCCAAAGCTATGGTGGCCGAATGGATATGGTGATCCGAATTTATATACCTGTACTATTAAATACACCAGCCATGGCAAGGTTTCTGACAGCGTGCGTTTACAGTTCGGTATAAGAAAATATAGCTACGATACATTGGGTGGTGTACTGCACATTCGCATCAATGGAGAAAAAGCTTTCGTGCGTGGTGGTAACTGGGGTATGAGTGAATATATGTTGCGTTGCCGTGGTAGCGAATACGACTGGAAGGTGAAACTGCACAGGGAGATGAACATGAATATGATCCGCAACTGGATTGGTTCTATTACCGATGAAGAATTTTACGATGCCTGTGATAAATATGGACTGATGGTATGGGATGATTTTTGGCTTAACTCGCATCCCAATTTACCTGATGATATTTTTGCCTTTAACAGAAATGCAGTAGAGAAGATAAAGCGCATGCGGAACCATCCTTCTATAGCCGTTTGGTGCGGCGACAACGAAGGGTATCCTTTACCGCCTTTGAATGGCTGGCTGAGGGAAGATGTAAAAACCTTTGATGGCGGCGACCGATGGTATCAGCCGAACTCACATGCTGATGCATTGACCGGTAGCGGCCCCTGGACTAATTTTCACCCAAACTGGTATTTTACAAAGTATCCCGGTGGTTTTGGTGGTAGTGCCGGTTGGGGTTTTCGTACAGAGATCGGCACAGCCGTATTCACAACCTACGAGAGCTTTAAGAAATTCATACCTGATAGTGCGGCATGGCCACGATCTGCCATGTGGGATAAACACTTCTTTGGAAAGTCTGCCGCCAATGCCGGTCCCGACAATTACGACGCCGCTATAAAAGGCTACGGGGCGCCAACCGGTATTGAAGATTATTGCCGCAAGGCACAACTGGTAAATATAGAAACGAACAAGGCTTTATACGAAGGCTGGCAACATCATATGTGGGATGATGCGTCGGGGGTAATGACCTGGATGAGCCAGTCGGCCTATCCATCTTTTGTATGGCAGACCTACGATTATTATTACGATCTTACCGGTGCGTATTGGGGCGTTAAAAAAGCCTGTGAGCCTGTGCATATTCAATGGAGCTATGCCGATAATTCAGTGAAGGTGATCAATACTACACTGGAAAACCGGCAGGGGCTGAAAGCAGAAGCTATTGTATATGATCTGTATGGCAACGTACAGACAAAATATGGCCAAACAGTAAGGGTAGATGCCGCGCCTGATACCAATACGTTTTGTTTTGATATTAATTTCAGTACCGATAACCTGGCTTATAAGAAAAAGGCGGTCGCCTCTTCAGGATCGGTGGAAGCGCCTGATGCGTCAGCCGTTTCAGATGGCAGCAGCGGATCGAGATGGAGCAGCGCGTATTCTGATAATGAGTGGGTATATGTTGATCTGGGCTCGGTGCAAACCATTAAAACCGTATCGTTGAATTGGGAAGCTGCTTATGCCAGTGCGTATAAAATACAGGTGTCGGATGATGCTGAACATTGGACAGATGTATATAGTACCAATGAGGGTAAAGGCGGTGTAGAACAAGTTTCATTTTCGCCAGTTAAAGCACGCTTTGTAAAGATGCAAGGCGTTAAAAGGGCTACGAGCTATGGATATTCGTTGTATGATATGGAAGTGTATAATGGTAACCGTCCGGCCCTGACAGATGTACACTTTATTAAGCTGTTGCTAACCGATGCGCAGGGTAAATTGATTTCTGACAACTTTTACTGGCGCAGTAATAAGCTGGCCGATTATACAGCGCTGAATAAGCTGCCAAAGGCAAAACTGAAATATGAGTCGAAGCTCATTAACAAAGATGGAAAGGCTGTGATTGAAGTAACAGTGAGCAATCCGGCAGCAGCAGTAGCTTTTGCCATTCGGGTACAGGCAATAAGAACAAGCGATGGCGAGCGGCTGTTACCTGCGCTGATGAACGATAATTATTTTACCTTGTTGAAAGGTGAGCGTAAAAAGATAGAGATAGAATTTGATCCGGCCCTGTTACAGGGTGGCGGTTATAAAGTAATAGTAGAACCGTATAATAAATAAATGTCAAAATAGGGTGATCATCCCCTCCATTGGAGGGGGCTTTGGGTGTAGCATATAAACAAGGATCAATAGGGGTGGGTTTAAAATTCGGCAAGACAACTATTGCTTAAAACCGAAGTAAATTATATTTACCGATTTTCAGACCCACCCCCTGCAATCTTGTTGTATGTGCAACTCTCTACGTTCCCCCTCCAAAGGAGGGGATTGGCTTACACCCTATAGTACCTGACTAAACGACGTTATATAATAAATAACCATGAAAATATATTGTATCATTTTACTCATGTGTTGGTCTCCGGTATTTGTACATGCGAACAGTACAAACGATCCCGGTGGTTTGCAATTGGGCAGCGGTCTGCAGGACAGTATGGTTGTTCAACAGAACAGGCCATTAACGATTTGGGGTAAGGCGCCTGCTGGTATAGCAGTGTCAATCCGTGCCGACTGGATGCAATCGCCTGTAACCGTAAAAGCAGATGCCGATGGAAATTTTATAGGTATTGTTTCCGTTCCTTCGGTTCAGCCCGGTGATTACAATCCGCATAGTATTGATATAACAGATGGGAGTTCATCTGTTAGTTTGCATAATGTACTGATAGGGGAGTTGTGGTTGTGCAGCGGACAATCCAACATGCAGTTCAGTATGAAAGAAGTAGTGGACTCTACTCGCGAAGTAGCTGCAGCTAACTTTCCTAATTTGCGGTTGTTGAATGTAGGCCTGAACTTCAGCGCCACGCCTGTTGAATCTTTTTCGGGCAACTGGGTGACTTGTCGTCCTGCTACTGCAAGAGACTTCAGTGCGGTAGGTTATTATTTTGGCCGCGAGCTACAGCAGGCACTCAATGTACCTGTGGGTATCATATTCTCCGGCATTGGCGCTTCTGCAGCACAGGCATATGTACCGCAACCGGTACTGGCAGCTGACACTATGCTGAACCGGGTATACCTGCAACCTTATCTTAGTAGTCCAAAATCAAAAGAAGTTATTAATGGAGGCTTTAGCTTTGAAAAAGTAACGCGTCCATTTTTGTTATACAATGCGCTTATTTATCCATTGCGGCATTTTGCCATCAGAGGCGTTTGCTGGTATCAGGGAGAATCAAATCGCAAAGAAAGAGAGAGCTATACGAGGCTTACACAGGCGATGATCCAAAGCTGGCGGCATATGTTTCAGCAAAGCGATCTGCCGTTCTATTATGTACAGGTAGCGCCTTTCTTTCTGGATAAGGAAGACCCTACACTCGCTGATTATGCTTTTTTTCGTGAGGCGCAGGAAAAGGTATCAACGTTGAACAATACAGCTATGGTTACTACCGTGGATGTAGGGGAAGCAAAGAACCTTCATCCGCACAACAAAAAGCCGATTGGTGTAAGGCTGGCGAAAACTGCACTGAACCGTACCTATGGACAATTGAATGTGGTATGGCGCGGACCGCAATACCAGCATATGGAAGTGAATGGTAAAAAGGCAATTATTTATTTTGAACCCGGTACAATAACAGGCGGACTGCATACTGATGATGGCGGTGCACCACGTTTCTTTGCTATTGCCGGAGCCGATCAGGAGTTTTACCCTGCAGAAGCAACGATCGATGGCGACAGGATCATTGTATGGAGTGATAAAGTGAAAAAGCCGGTGGCAGTACGCTATGCATTTACCAATTACGCGGTTACTACATTGCATAACGGAGAAGGTTGGCCAGTAATTCCTTTTAGAACAGATAGCTGGATAGAACCAACTCCAAAAACTAATTAATGAAGAGATTATTTTTCTCTATATCACTATTGTTTGCATTGAAGGGTACGGCACAAACCGCTTATTTTATCGACGGTTACCACGGCGGCATCTATGGTCATATTCCATCGTGGCAAACCAAATTCATGGTGGAGAAGCTGGCGCAGTATCCCGACTGGACAATCAATCTGGAACTGGAACCCGAATCGTGGGATACTATCGCTGTGCATGATCCGGCGAGCTATACCGCTTTTCGTATACTGCTTACGGCGGATCAATCGCCCAACGGACGTATTGAATACATTAATCCTGCGTACGGACAGTCATACATGTATAATATATCAGGCGAAAGTATCATCAGGCAGTTTTATTATGGAATGAAGAAGTTACGGCAGCATTTTCCTGGTATAAAATTCTCAACTTATTCCTCTGAAGAGCCTTGTTTCACCAGCGCCTTACCGCAAATATTAAAGTCATACGGCATCAAATATGCCTCCCTCAAAAATCCTAATACCTGCTGGGGTGGTTATACGCGTGCTTATGGAGGAGAACTGGTTAACTGGGTCGGTCCGGATGGGAGTTCTATCCTTACATCTCCCCGATATGAAGTAGAATCGCTGAAACCCCATTCTATCTGGGAAACCATCGCCTCTGCGAATAGCAATGAATATATTCGGGCAGCTTTTGCTTATGGCATACAGCATCCTATAGGAATGTGTTTACAGGATGCCGGCTGGTCGTTCGGCCCCTGGCTGAAAGCCGCCAATGCAACAGGCCATAATGGCGTGTATGCACCAACGAGGTATACAACCTGGCGTGGATATTTCGCAACCGTAACCAATGGCAAAACAGATAAAGACTGGCATTTTTCTCAGGAAGATATGTTACCCGGACTTATGTGGGGGGCACAGGTATTACAGCGAATAGCACAGGCCGTAAGACATTCAGAGAACAGCATTGTACAGGCAGAAAAACTGGCGGCACTTGCCAAAGTATGGAAAGGTGCTGTATGGCCGGAAGAGAACTTCAGTAATGCCTGGAGGACCTTATTACTGTCACAGCATCACGATTGTTGGATCGTTCCCTATAATGGCAACAAAGGTGATACCTGGGCCGATAAGGTAGTAAGGTGGACCGGTTTCTCCAATCATATAAGCGATAGTATAACACAATCGGCTACACAACAACTCTCAGGCAATGCCGGTGACTATGTGCGTGTATTCAATACAACGGGCATGGAGCGGAATGAGCTGGTTAGCTTTAACAAGCAGCTGTTTCAGGCAAAGGTGCCGGCCATGGGTTATGCCAGCTATAAATTGAATGCACTGCCGTTGATAAAAGGTGCTGCTGTAACAAAATTGAACAATGGAACTTATCAGATAGAAACCAGTTTGTACCGGATGGTGATAGACCCATCAAAAGGAGGGGCGATTACCAGTTGGGTGGCAAAACAGTTAGGTAATAAAGAGTTTGTATCAGCAGGAAAACGCTTTAATGAGCTGCGTGGTAATTTTTATAATCTGGGTGGAATGAAGTTCAGCGCTGATACCACTGCACAGGTTGATGTTATTGAAAACGGACCGGCTGAAGTAAAGCTCGCCATCAAAGGATGGATCGCCGGTAATCCCTTTACACAAGTGTTAACCATACAAGAGGGACAACCGCGCGTGGACATCCACTTAAAAATCGACTGGAAAGACAATCCTGCCATCGGTGAATACTATGATCAACCCAAAGATACACAGGTAAGAAAGGCTTATTACGACGACCGGTTCAAACTGCTGGCCTTGTTTCCCGTAGACCTGTCATCTCAAAAAATATACAAGAACGCACCGTTTGATGTAACAGCAAGTAAACTGAGCAACACCTTTTACAATCGCTGGGATAGTATCAAGAACAACGTGCTGTTAAACTGGGTAGATGTAGAAGACGGATCAGGCGAATATGGCATGGCATTGTTTAGCGATCATACCACCAGTTATACGCATGGCGAGAATTTCCCTTTGGGCTTAACGGTGCAGTATTCAGGCAATGGCATCTTCTATAGAAATTATACCATCGACGGACCTACAGAAATACATTACGCATTGCTGCCACACAAGGGAAAGTGGGACCAGGCAGGACTATGGGCAGAAGGCACAAAATGGAATGAGCCATTGATAGCCACTACGGCAAATAGTGGAGGACAACGCTCTTTACTGCAAACAGACAAAGGCATCGAGATATCATCCATAACTGTTTCAGGCAAGGCATTGTTAGTGCGGCTATTTAACGCTGAATCAAAAAGCCCTTCGGTGAAATTATATTTCGGCTTTAATGCCACTGCTGCTGAGCAGGTAGAACTGGATGGTCGAAAAGTACAATCATTGCCCATTCATACCGATAAAACAGGGCGTAAATGGATAGAACTACCCATACCTCAATTCGGAATAAGAACCATAAAATTTGAACATGTATAAAAAAATTGTTTTCCCGTTATTGCTTATAGCCACCACCACCAGCATGGCGCAGGTACAGCCACTGGCTCCTTTTAACACAGGCGAACGGGTTTGTTTTGTTGGCAATAGTATTACAGAGCAGGGATATTATGAATCGTATGTATGGTTGTATTATATGCTTCATTTTCCGGGGCGTAAAATAACGGTCTACAACTGTGGCATTGGTGGTGACAGGGCGCAAAATATATTGGCGCGATTGCATGATGATGTATTAGTGAAAAAGCCCACTACCATTTGTTTAACCTTTGGTATGAATGATACGGGCTATTATGAGTTTCTGGCAGCCAATGCCGATTCAACGGCAAAGGAAAGAGTAAATGCATCTCACCGCTATTTTGATACCATCACCCAAAAATTAAAGGCATACCCCGCTGCCAAAAAAATAATCATCACGTCTCCCTTGTATGATGAAACAATGAAGAACCCCAAGAACTATTTCCCAAAGAAAAGTCTGGCGATGAATGCGATTGCCACTTTTCAGGAAAAGACGGCACAGGATAATCACTGGGGCTTTGTTGACTTTCTTCATCCCATGACCGATATAACCCTACGCGAACAAGAGCTGGATTCGTCTTTCACGCTTACCGGTCCCGATCGAATACATCCCGGTAATGCAGGGCATTTTGTAATGGCGTGGTTGTTTTTAAAAGGACAGGGACTCACTGGTAAGCCCGTTGCCAATGTTGTTATTGATGCCGCTGCAAAGAAAATACAGCGGTCTGAGAATTGCCAGCTCTCTGCTTTGTCAGTAACTCCCAATAATATACAGGTAGATTATCTGGCTGGTTCTTTACCCTTTCCGCAGGATACTATTTCAAGATTATGGGGAAACCCGCAAAAGCAGACAGATGCATTAAAGGTGATTCCCTTTATTGACGAAATGAACAGAGAAATGCTAACCGTGCATGGATTGAGCAGTGGCAATTATTCGCTTACTATAGATGGTAAACCCATTGGTACATGGACGGGTGAGGAATTATCAGCCGGTATTAATCTGGCGCTTTTGACTAATACGCCTCAATATGAGCAGGCCATGTCGGTGCTGTGGCTGAATGAAGAACGCATGTCGCTGGAATCAAAGATGCGTGCTTATTACTGGCTGCAGTTCGATTATCTGAATACTATAGGATTGCAATTCAACGATAACAGGGCAGCCATGGATTCTGTACTTTCCAAAGCCGCTACAGACTGGGCAGTAGCTTCAAAAAGAGATAACTACCGGGCAGCGCGTTATGCAGCGGTAAGAGCTGGCTGGCAGAAGGAAATGGATGTATTGGTGGATGAGATCTATAAGATTAATCAGCCGAAGAAGCATACCATCAAAATAGCGAAGGCAGATTGAGGGTGCCGTTTAGTTAAGCCTCTATGCAAATTTTGCTTTGCGATTTTCACAACCCACCCCTGTTAATCATTGTTTAAGTTCAGCACCCTGAGGCCTCCCGCCTTCATCGGGACAAGCTCTCCAGGGAGGGGATAATTTCTCTGATTTCCTGAATGAATAATCAGGGTGTTCATCCCCTCCCTGGAGGGGCCTTAGAGAGTAAAACATGAACGATGATCAAATGGGGTGGGTTGTGAATAGTGTCAGGTCAAAAACTATTTATGAGTCTAAACTAAACGAACCGCTCCTAAAAGAAAAGCCTTTCGCCGACGTTGCCGTGTTTGGAGCGGAAGTCTTTTGGCGTAAGGCTTTTTTGTCTTTTGAATGTTCTGTTGAAATTAGAAATATTGGTAAAGCCGCAGGCGGCGGCAATATCGGCAATAGAATCTTTTGTATCTATCAGTAGGCGGCTGGCATGACCCAGACGGATATCGTTCAGAAAGTCAACGAAGTTGATGCCTGTTTCTGATTTAAAGAAACGGCTGAAAGCAGTCTCGGCCATGCCCACCAATGCGGCCGCTTCTGCCAGCCGCACAGGGCGGTTAAAATTGGCGTTCATAAACTCGATGAGCTTTTCCATGCGCACGCTGTTCATATAAATGTAATCAGCGTTGTAGATCTTTTCTCCCGAGAGGTAGCGGGAGTCCGGCGCTATGGATAACTCGTTCAGAATGATCATCAGTTCAATCACCGAATCAAACCCTGTTTTGTGCTCCAGCTCTTTAAGGCGCGGCGCAATACGCTGGATGGTTTCTTTGGAGAACAGAATGCCTTTGATGGAATGTTCAAACAGTTCGCGCAGAGAGCTGAGCTGTGTTCTTTTCAGGAGTGTTTCAGGAAACAGGTCGCGGTGGAATTGAATGGTCAATTCGAATATTTTATCGCTCTGGCATTTGTGGGTAAACCATGCATGGGGAATATTAGGACCTACCAATACCAGTTCCAGATCATCAATTTCCTCCATACTGTCGCCAACGATCCGTTTAACGCCTTTGGCGTTTTCAATGAAGTTTAGCTCATATTCTTCATGGAAATGCAATGGAAAATCAAATTCCGTTTTGTACCTCGCAAACAACGAGAAGCAATCTGACTTCGTTAACGGGGGAGCCTCTTTGAGTATTGATCTGGACATGGGTACTAAGTTAATATAATTCCCCCGGAAGTAATACGTCTTAAACCCACCCCATTTGAACATCGTTCATGTTTTACTCTCTAAGGCCCCTCCAGGGAGGGGATAATCTCACCGATTTTCTGAATGAATAATCAGGGTGTTCATCCCCTCCCTGGAGGGGGCTTAGGGTGTTGCATCTAAACAAAGATCGAGAGGGGTGGGTTGTTAGTCACGATACTTTATATTTTATTACCAGTAATATATCGTCGATTTTAACAGGATCCAGCGCATTACTGGTGGAGGCCATATTCCAGGTCCTTACGAATGCCCCGGTTTGCGTGCTGGTGCCTTCTTTTAATTCGCCCAATACGGCAGGTGGACTAAAGCTGACTGCCTGACTATTGATCTGCATGTTCAACGCATTGAGATTTACCGTTTGGCCGGTTTTTAATTTCAACAATACCGTTACAGGCGTCGTGTCGTCGATATCGATCGTTTTCCCGCTTAGCCAGTAAGGAATATGGTTTTGTGTAATGTTGAAATTTACCTGTTGCGTGGCGGCATACAATAACTGATGGAACTCTGTTGAAAAATCAGCCTTCATGCTGATCAGCTTAAAGAAGCCATCGCCATTTTCATACGTTTGTATAATGTCGTTGATGTTGGCGGTCAATGTTTCTTTTACTGTTTTACTTAATACGGCGCCGCCTTGCCGGGCTGTATATCGTGCATGGAGAATAACATCGCTGATACTGTTCAGGTCGAAGTTGGTGAAGTCTTTATTTAACTCCAGCTTCCAGTCGGTAATCACCCCATGCCCTTCAAAGGTGAGGTAACGTTCGTCACGCAGATTGGTTTCAAACATGCCGTCGTCATTCTGCGCATTGCTGGTTACCATTTGCTGAATAGACGAATAGTTAAAGGTAAAGCGAGGATCATCTTCTACCGGACTGGCAGGTGCATAGCCACTGCTGGTATCTGTTGAAGTTCTTATGCGGCTTTTAAGCAGCGTGAGTGTGCAGTTTACATTGTTATAGGGACCAATGATACACGGAATGCTTACGGCTACCGATTTAATGCGGCGGAAATAATGTCCCGGATAATCTAAGTCAAAAATGTCTTCCGGAAGACTGATAAAGCAAACCCCGTTTTGCTTCAACTTCAGCAATGCCATGGGGTCGATCTGATTGAGTGAAATATGCTTCGTGATCTCAAACTCGCGTTTGTTCTTGTCGTAGTACGAAGCATCCATGCGTTTCAAATCGAGGGCCAGTGTTTCGCCTGCCAGCAGACCTTTTTTCAAACTATCCCAATAGGTGGGTTGAATAAAGCTGGTATCAGGAATACCGAGTTCATAGCGGTAACATCTTTCGGCCCGCTTTGCCATATCAAATGCCAGCTGGTAACTCTGGAAGTATACGCCTGATATTTTTGTGATCATATATTCATACAACTGCTGATTGGTGAACTTACTACGCATGAACTGATCTGTTTCATGCGACTGATCGATCTGCAACTGCTGGTTGTCCAGTTCTTTTTGTGCAATGTCCAATCTTATCTGTGCCACTGCTATCTGCTGATCTATTTGTGTCAATTCCTTATTGGCTGAACGCACCTGAAAATCCCACTCATCTTTACGGCGCTGATAAGAGCCCTGTGTAGAAGCGAGCGAAGCGCCTTTATCCAATGCAAGGGCCACCGCAGAAATTGTTTTGGTAGCTGTTTCTGCCACATCGCCAAATTCCTGTCCGCCTATAGTGACTGTTACGTGAGGCGAACCACCAAAGCCGGAAGCACCCGCTACAAACTGCGGAATGGCTTTTAATCCGCCGGCCAGTATATATCCTGCGGCAATAGCAGCATCTAAAACAGTAGAAGCGGTTGACAGGGCGAATGCGACCGTTTCACCGGCATTCATAAATTGAAGGGAAGAATAATAGTTGAGCTTTTCCTGTGTTACTGCCTTTGTTTTATTCAGTTGATCGATGTTTGCATTAGCTTCATCTATCTGCGTTTTTTTAAGCAGCTTCACAGCCTCCTGCATACGGATCTCCTGTGTTGAACGCAAGAGAGCCATCGCTTCACTGTCGCGTTTTTCAAGTGCCGATAATAAAGCCCCACCCAGTGATTTTACTTCGCTGCAAAATTCATTGGCTTTTTGTAAACAGAATGTAAACCGATAATTAGGTAACGGCGCATTCAATCCTGAAATGGCGGCGCCCAGACTTATACCTGATGCAGCAGCTTTTACCAGCATACCGGGATCAATAGGCGGATCGAATAATGCGAGCGTGCGCTCAATACCCTCGATGTTCATCGAGTTTCTGATCTTAAATAAACGATCGGCTATGGTAGTGCGATACGATAACAATTTTTCATTAGGGGGCAGACAGAAATAGAACATGTCGATATCAGGCAGACCGCCGCCGTTGTCAAATTCCTGCACATCATCGGTGAAATAGGGAATGAAGTTCTCCACTTCTACCAGCGCATTGGAAAATGCATCGAGTTGTGACTCCAGCTGGTTATAGTTCATAACAGGCGGCTCAAAGAAGTTGGGAATCGTTTTTGGCCGAGGCCCTACTATTATAGCTGCCATGATATATAATTGTGATGCAGCAGTGATGTTCTCTCTGGTATCTGTGGTGAACAGATTGTCGGCCCAGCTAATCAGATTATCCAGGTATTTCATCACCGTAGTCTTCTGATAGGCTACTGTTCTGAATTGTGCGATCTGGTGTGGCTGGAAAGGATTCTTGCGCCAGTCGTCCACATCTTTTATCAGTTCTGAATTGCCGCCATTGATCATATTCAGGATCTGATCGATGCGCTCATTGATATAATCCGGGTTAGCACGTACAAAGAATGGTTTGGTATTCCAGAACCGTTGCGGTGATGTGTAGGAGGATGCATCAGTGGGATTGAAAATATAATGATACCAATGCATGGCATCTTCAAACTGCTGGTTATTGCTGAGCTTTTGAGCAATAAGCATAGGCGCATGATAAAATAATTCCCAGTTATATTCTGCATAGCTGCCCCAGGCATTAAAATCCATGGTTTCTTTTGGATAGCCGGGATTAGTCAATGTATCGGGATCAAGCGGGTTAGGTACAACCCTTGTATCATCGGCATTTACTACAGCGGTTGGCGAATAGGTAGTTGAAAAATCAAAGGTCGTTAGTTCAGGGAATTTTGTTTTATCCAGCAACTGTACTTCGCGTTTCATGAGGCCATCAATGCCATTAATATAAAGTTGTTTGATGAGGAAGCATACGTAGGGATGATAGAAATTATTGAACTTCAAACGATATTTTACCTGTGGCCATTTGCCATCTGCAAAGAACGGCTTTAGTATATCCGGCAATTGTCCGGTACGTACAATTTCCTGTATGATCTTTATGATGTCCGAATAGAACAGTTCTGCTTTTAACGGCTCCGGCTGATTAGGCTGTTCTTTAGTTAAAACAATTTCCTGTGGTACAAAAAACGTACGGCTTTTATCTCCATAAAAGAAGGGCAGGAAGGTACCAACAGGATGCGGCAACTTAAATTCCGAGGATCTGTATGAGAGTCCGGTTGTTCCGGCGGCGCCGGCTGCATTCAAATAGATCCAGTAGATCTTTAATAACAGCTTATCAAAAAACGATAATTGCGCAGGTTGCGGTGTACGGAACCATCCCGGTGTTTTTTGTAAGATGGGCACATGATTAATAAACAGGTTACCCTGCTGGTAGGCCAATGCATCATTGGGGTAAGTAGTGGCTTCCATACTTTCCAGATATTCCAGTTCACTGCGTTCGAACTGTGGAATGATGGGATAACTAATGATCGCGCGAACACTATAGTCGTCCAGCACTTCAGGGGTGCCGTGGCAACTGCCCAGATCAAAAAAGTCAACAGGGGCATTATAGAAATTAGTTTCATCATTGGGAGAGGTGTTCAAATAACAGCCTACCAGATATCTGTCTGCAATATCCAACAGATCGATGGGAACAAATGAAAAAATCTCCTGGGGATAATCCCTGTATAAGTATTGTGTTCCGTAGGTTTGGTCCGGACTGGTAATCGCTGTTTTGGATATTTTCTTTGGCGTCCATTTACCATTCCGTAATTCTGATACTGCCAGATGAATTTGCCAGTATTTATAGGGCAGGTCAATAGGTACTGAAGTGGCTGATGAGCCCGGCAATGCTGGCAAAGTAGTGGTTTTAACATCTATGGTTTGTTCCCTGAATTCGGGCCAGTATAAATACAACCGGCGATTGATAACGATCGGGATTACCTGTGTGGTGTTGATATCCAGTTCTACTTTTTCCCAGGGCGTCCAGTAGCGGTCTTCCACCCATTTTCTGTAATAATAAATATGCGGATCGTCGAAGGTACGCGCAAACACATGCAATGTGTAGGTTTCTTCTTCATAGTAGAACCCGTTTACATCGAGCCGCGCTACATTGTCCAGTTTTTCCAGATAGGTTAAATAAGCATTCTCTACATTTTGTGTATTGACCTCATTCTGCATCAGATCGTTTTCAAGGTCTGCAAAGAATGATGATTTATCAGGACGCAGTTCAGGTTCTATCCAGTTCTCGGGATATAAAAATACTTTCCGGTTGGCTACCCATACCTGATAGTATTTCATCCATTCCCACTGATTCCATCCATCATCCTGATCAGCATCGGCTATTATTTCTGCTTCGAGATTCATCAAACAACGCTGTACAAAGATCTGGATGGACAAATAGCCCTGCAGTATGCGGGTGGTAATTTCTTTGGAACCCATTTCTGTATCGAGCAGGTAATAGCTAAACAGCGCGTCTGCATCTTCGAATGTATTCCCGTTGATGGTATTATGCGTAAAATAGGCTACCAGTGCATCGCGCTTCTTTACACGAATAACAGCCTGTATATTGGCAGATGTATTGAGCCATTGGTCGTTTTCGTATTTCGACTTCACCAGTTGCTTTATGGTAATAGCATCTGTGGATACGGGGGAGGGATTGATAATAGTCGCGATCTGGGCCGCTTTAATAGAAGGTGTTGTCAACAAATTAAAACAGGTATCGAGGCGGGTATACGTATCTGTTTTTAAATAATCGGTTGGATATACCAGACCAATACTTGTTTTTAATGCAGTGAGTTCATTTACATCCCAGAATGTACAATTTGCCAGCGCCTGTAAAAAGTTGACTTCTGTATCTGCTACCGGTAATAATTTTTGTAATACCGCTGCCAGTGTGCCGGTGTCGTTATCCGGATAGGCGATGCTGAACTGGTTCAACTGTACATAGCTTTCCCATTTTGCAAAATGGCTATCCACTACACCGGATGCCAGCGGTAATTCGTCGAAGGCCAGGATGCCAAAATCACCGGCATTAGTAATGAGCAGCTGCATTACACTCAGGTTGAATGGCAGCCTTGTTTGCAACAGCGCTACTTTATTCAATAGTTGATAGCTACGGAACAGATCGGGGAAGTTAATGGCATTGATGGCATTAATGTAATTGCCACTGTTGTCTTTTGCCAGCAGATTGGCATCGAACCAATACGACATCAGGGGAACGGTGGCAGCCGGAAGGTGTGCCTTGTCCTGCAGGAGCTGGTTGATATCAGGTGCTAATTTAAACTGGTCTTCAAACAACTGGTAAACCGCCTGGTTTGATAAACCAATAGCAAGGTATGCCAGCAACAGATCGTCGAATGCGCTATAGGCTTCGAGTGTTTTTTCGTCTTTATCAGCAGGTAGCGCGGCATCGCGGTCATTCAGTTTTGTTTTAATGGTGGAGGTGTCAATGTAAGGGCCATATGCTGTATCTAAGAATGTATCGCGGGCGGCAGTATTGCCTGTAAATGATCCATTAAATATTTGTATAGTATTATTAGCGGCAGTATCATCGATGGTTGAGAGTTTGCCTATCAGGGCTTTGGCTTTCTCATCGGGTTGCCCGGTAATACTATGCAGATCGTCTTTTATCTTTTGTAGAGCAGTACGCCCTTTGGTGATGAATGTGGTAATGGCGTCATCGGTTGGTATTAAAGGCCGTGCCCCTTCATCTTTGTGTAATAACAAATAGGCCAGTTCATATAGGGTGAACTTTGTATTGCGAATAAGGGTGACTATCTCAATAAATTGATTGGTAGCTGATGGACTAGCAAACGGATCGAATGCTGCCCCTGTATTAAGAATTTCCAGCAAAATATAATATTCATCAGCAGCGAGCTTGAGCTTTCTGGTGAGGGAGGCAATACGGGCGACTATGCTGATATTGTCTAAAGAAAGATCATCATTGCCGAGCGACTTTGCCTGTATCAGCGTTGTTTCTTCTTCCTTTAATTTAAGAACTGCCGAGAGCGATTTAATTTGCCCGGTAATGGTTCTCAGGCTTCCATCAGGGGCCGGTGCTACGGGGTTAGGGAAGGGGCTTTCCGTTACAAGTGCAACCTTGAACGCATCGGGCAAGGGATTCAAAATGATCTTATTCTGAAACAACCCATTATACAACGGCTTGCTGCCTTTTATATTAAGGTCTTCATAATATGCCACCAGTTCTTCAACCGACTTATTCAATGCCGTTTTTAACTGTACGAAATTTTTAAGACTGATGAGGAAGGCATCATCCAACTGGCCATTGCCTATTTTCGGATTCATCAGCACCATGTCCAGTTCCCAGAACTGCCAGCCTATTTGTCGCCATAACCGCAAAAAGCGATGAATACGATCTAACTTATTATTATCGAGGTTGGAGATGTTTTTGTTGGTTAAATCAGCTGTTGCATCGTGATGCACTACTTTGGAATCATGCAAAGGATTGATGAATGCAACTTCCAGCAGTGAAAGCAGTTGTTTGTATTCCAGTTCTGATTTTGAAAGAAAAACAGATACGGTATCTATGTTGGTTAATCCGCCCCAGTAAAGCGTTTGGTTAACCGTATCGACTGTAGTAATTAAAGCCTTTTCTGATGGGGACAGTCCTAAGAATTCCTCAGCGATCTGAACATCTGTGGGCGCGGGAATGGTTTTATTTTGAAACGCTTCCATCCATGCGGCACGATCGATGCCAATTTTGTCAAGATAGGCGCGGCTTTCTTCCCAACTTAAATCGAATGGCAATTCAAACGGATGCTTTTCATTCTTGAGAATGGTATCATACACCGTGTAATTGATATATTCTGGCATGGCATTTCGTTCTGCCACGGAGCCATGGGTTTGTTTAAGAAGCGTTACCTGTAATTGTCCGCCGGTTTTTTCAATTTTGTACGTGTGCTGTGTATCACGGATAAACCAGGTGGTTGCAGTGCCAAGCGTAACAGCCGCTTTTGCATCCACATCCAGATTCTTCGCTTTGAACTCATTTACTACAGCCGCCTGAATAACGCCTTCTGTTAATTGCGGTTCTATGGCAGAGGATACTACGACAGGTACAACGGATAAGGTGTCTTCCAATACTTCGCAAACCAGATCGATATAGGGAATGGCGGTATTGCTGTTATCGCAGTTCAGGTCGATTTCACCGATATCGGCACGGCGTTTAAATAATACTTTCTTAGCCGATTGCAGGGGCGTGGTAGAACCCCGTTTGTCTAAGTACTTGAGCAGATCGGTTAAGTAGGCGGCCGGACTGTATACATTTTTACAGTCTTTGCATTCAAAATCATCTGTATCAACAAAAAGTGTTTTCAGATCGGGAAGATCTTTCATGGCCAATGTTTCGTATGCTTCATATACATTGGGCAATACAGCCAGGGATGAACCGGTTTGCAGTGATTTTAGTTCTCCAACAATAGCGAGTGATGCGGCATAGGAACGTTCTGCTCTTTTGTAGATATCCTGCGCCTGACTGGCGCCCAGTTTGCCAGACATTTTTTCGGCAAAACGCTTTTTCCCCATCTTATAGATGGCATGAGACGAGGTAATGTTATTCTCAATGAGCGTTTTGGTAGTTGCATAATCAGGGGCCAGCTTGAAAACACGCTGTATTTTCTTCAGATCAGCTTTTAATGTTTTATGATCACCGAATTTACTTTGTATCGCATCTTTATTCTTTTTGAAGAATGTTTCCAGATTGGTCTTATGCAATTCAATATGCGGATATGCATCAAAGAAATTGGTTACCGCTTCTTTATTAACAAATCCGTTTCTGTCATC
>Ga0105239_10003113_pt1 | contig 20576 bp, 16 predicted proteins | sample KBSC44metaG_FD_92761 | JGI IMG/M metagenome (GOLD analysis project Ga0105239, IMG submission 92761) | Corn rhizosphere microbial communities from Kellogg Biological Station, Michigan, USA - KBS C4-4 metaG | ecosystem: Host-associated > Plants > Roots > Rhizosphere > Soil | place: Michigan, USA... | reverse complement strand
TTGGCACTGGATCTTCTGGTTTCTTCTCATCTTCGCCGGGGTGTTCTGTGTTCCGCTGTTCTTGTTCATGCCAGAGACTTGCCGCAAGGTGGTCGGGGATGGTTCCATTCCTCCCCCAAGATGGCATTGGTGCTTGACTGATACTATGCGCTATCGACGGCGCCAGAAACAAGGTATCGAGGTGGACAGAATCAAGCAAGCACAGCTTCACGAAAGTCTCCGATTTCGTCTGCCAAATCCGATCCCTACTTTGCTCATCATCTTTGATCCAGAGTCATTGATAATTTTGATCGCCACCGGGCTATGTCTTGCATGTTTCTATGCGATTTCCACCGGAGCGGCATCGACGTTTGGTGACGTGTACGGATTTAATGATATCAAGATCGCACTGATATTCATACCCATCGCCGGTGGAGGGGTGGTCGCAGCACTCACGACGGGGAAGATTATTGACTGGAATTATCGCAGATATGCTCGCAAAAGGGGAATTAAGATTGTGAAAGGGGTTCGTCAGGATCTTAGCGAATTTCCAATCGAGAGAGCCCGTATGGAAGTGGCTATACCCATGAGTACACTCACTGCGGTGCTGGTGATCGGGTATGGGTGGGCAATTGACCAGAAAGTCAGTTTGGCTGGGCCTGTGATATTGCTTTTTGTGGTAAGTTTACCCACAGTCCAGGGATGGGTGGAGGGATTACAGGTGCTTCATGCAGCTTGCTCTGTCTCCCTCTCACCCAAAAGAGAGTTTTGTTCAAGTTTGGAGACTAGCAAAACTGACTTTGGCGAAAAATTTAGATGGGATTTTCAACAATTGCGACGTATCAGACATACAATGTGCTGATGGTTGACATTTGGCCAGGACAGTCTGCTGCAGCATCAGCAGCTAACAATTTTGTTCGATGCAGTCTCGGGGCAGCGGCATCTGCAGCGATCGACCCGATGAGCACGGCGATGGGCAGGGGCTGGGCATACACGACAGTAGCGCTGCTCCAGGCAGCAGCTGTCCCCTTTCTATTTCTGTTGATGCAACGTGGGATGGGGATGAGGAAGGCCAAGGTGGAGAGGGAGCTTCGCAAAAGGATGGCTAAGGAAGAGACCGCGAGCAAGCCATGAGCAAAGGAGTGATGTCTTGAACTAGTGCATCCTAGCGAGAGAAGAGACGAGGACTCGGTGCTAGCCTGCTGGGTAGATAAGTGGCTAGGTGCTGTAGGTGAGAAACCGCCGGACCGCGATCCTGGCCCAAGGCCGGGTGAAGTCGTATTATTTGAGGGCCAAGAACTGCCGCGAGCCCCACGATGCATGGAAGTCTCTGGAATAAAGCGGGATTGCGTTTGGAGGCTATAATGGTAGATGCATCTGAGTGGCATCCATGAGGCGATGAGATTCGCAAGATTCGAAATTGGCGGTGGTGGGGGAAAAGTGGGAGGGAAGCAGGAGAGGCAGGAAAGGGCATGTCTGACAAGGAGGATTTGCAGTTCCATCGTGGCTTGCAACCCTCACCTGGCACCTGGGCACACTGAGGAAAGGGCGGCTGTGACGGTTGTCCTGAGACAAGGCGGTTTGTCAGACGTAAACCCGTTTCCTCTTGTAGAAGGCAGTGGGTAATTATTAATTGCCACAAGCCCTGACCTGGCAGATACCTGTACGGATAAATGTCTCATCTTTCATGACTCGAGAAATTGTCAGACCAGGACGCCACCTCGTGTGGATGGACAGGCACGTGACTGAACCTCAGCCCAAAACTCAGGGTCTGGCGTGGAAGGGCAGGTTTGTCAGTCACGGTCATTTGAGGTATTACCAGCCAGTACCGAGTACCGAGCATCCGTCCCAGTAATCTCCGTCATGGCCTGTCCTGGCATGGTAATGGTACTACTGCCGTACTGCAGCAGGAGGGACGACCAAGTGCGTCACCGATGCCCACCGACCACCGACGCCCTCACTGCCCTCCAATCTCACGCCAAAGCCACCTCGCAAAACCGCCAACATAACGGCAGGCCAAAGGTTATTATTGTTATCATGGCTGTTGTTTCGAGTGGCTGATGTCTCGCTTGGTCAATGATCTGCCCGCTGTGACCTTCTGCTTCCATCTCGCCGACTCAGAGACTCGAGTCAATGTCGTTTGGGCCCTGGTCAACTTACTCATTACTCATTCCTCTCCTGTACCACCGATTTCTTCCCTACACATCCCATCCTTGTCCCGTCAGAGGCGCCCCGAAACCCTGCGACCTGAACCCTGACACCTGGGCTCACTCATCCAGAAATCCAGATGAGAAACTTGGTCGCTCATTGACTCTTCTCGTACCTACGATGGACCTTATTGATTGATTTCCACCTTTCCTCGTCCGTGGCTCGGCCATGTGCTGCTTTGCTCCCCCCGAAATAGCCTCATGCTTACCCGCCTGAATTCCTGACGGCGACCTCTACATAAACACCTCACTCCCACTTACGAAACCATCCCCCATGCCTCTGTAAACCGCCACTACCGTTCCATCCGAAACTCGTCTCGCATTCCAAACGCAACACTTGAACACCCTGACCCGGAGTTGCTTACCTAAACGACAAACTCTGTATTGACGTCCTCGAGCCGACACTTCCGTCCTCTTTGAGCTTCCTCCTCCCGCTTCTTCCAGCCTCATCAAATCTCAACCTCATCTCTTCTGCCCAACAAACCCTCGACCACTACGACTAATCAACCCGATCTCTCTGGCCTACTTAGGATCCCCCACAGCCTTGGAATGGCCCTCGATTTGTTTTCTCGCTAACCTTTTTCTTCATTACCCCCCCTTCAGCAATCTGGCAATATGCGGCCCAGCCTACTGAAGAGGGCACGAAGCCACACCAATCGCCAGGCCATCAGTGATCTTTTGCACTCTCGAGGAAACTCGCCACATCCTCAAGCTGATACTATTTCCGGCCATAAACCCATCGAAGAGGAAACTTTGCCCAAGTACAATGCCGACACTTTCTACCCGGCTCGCCTCGGCGAAGTCCTCAACGACCGCTACAAGCTTGCCGTGAAGTTGGGTTTTGGCATGACAGCAACTGTCTGGTTAGCCAAAGATCTCCACGCGTAAGTCCCAATTTCCCAACCCTTGACTCCGTACTCCGGACACGACTGTAATACTTACTCACGGCAAACAGTTCTCCCAACTCCGGAAATCGTAAATACGTCACCATCAAGATCAACGTCAATACGTTGACCGATGATTATCTCAAAGGCCGAAGAGCAATAGCCCAAAAGCTCTTCTCTGCAAATCCAAACCATGTAGGCTACACCCATATCAGATTCATGCTCGACACCTTCAAACTCAAAAGCAAACACGGCGAACATCTGTGCATTGTCTACGATGTCCTCCGGGAACCCATCGACCTTTGTATGGAAAAATTCCCCGGACGACGCTTCAGTTGTGAGAAAATCCGTATTTTATTGCCTGCCCTCCTCACAGGTCTCGACTATCTACATTCAGAATGTGGCGTGGTGCACACAGATCTCAAAGCGGACAATATCATGATGGGTCTTGGCGATCCGACCATCCTTGATCGATTTGTACAACACGAGATAGACCATCCCTCGCCGCGGAAAATGCCCGACTCGCACGGACGCATCATCTACACCTCCTGCAGTGATTTCGGCGAGGCTCCAACACATGCCGTTATTGCCTCTGCCAAGATCACCGACATTGGCCTTGCAGTTTTTGGAGACGAGAAGAACACCAAACCAATCCAGTCCAATGCCTTCATGGCCCCCGAAGTCATATTGCAGTGCGGTTGGTCATATCCAGCAGACATATGGAATCTGGCTGTCATGCTGTGGGATTTATTCGAGAACTTTGGTCTATTCGACTCCATCGATACCAACCCAGGTCATTACCAACCCGCGAAACATCTGGGTCTGATGATCGCCTTGATGGGACCTCCACCCAAAGACTTCCTCAAGAGAGGCGCCAAATCATACCTGTATTTCGACTCGCAAGGCGAATTCAAGTACCCAGAGTACGTCCTGAAAGATCTCGACTGGGACGCATCCGTGTCACGTTTGCGAGGCGAAGAAAAGGATCTTTTCATCGATTTCGCCAAGAAAATGATCACCTGGGTTCCGGAGGATCGGTGGACTGCCAAACAGCTCCTCGAGCACCCGTTCTTGACCAAGGAGCGCGATCCCAATTATCTCACACCAACTCCTAGTCTCAGTCGCGCATCAACGGCTTCAATGGGCTCAGTCATCCCATCACGAACAGCCACCCCCGGCCCACCACCAACCTCCCATCCAGCACCAGCACACAGCTCCATGCTGTCCGTCCCATTGAACACCGGAACATCAGCCTCGGCATCCAAAGGCCTTGAGAGAACATCATCACGCCCCAACACACCAGCAAAAGACAACGAGCCAGATCTATCCCGCCCGCCTTCACGAGCGTCGACCTTCAGCACAAATTCTGTCAGTCTGGCCTCTCGGCCCAAGCCGAAAGAACGCTCCTCCAGTGACACTACCACCCTCTGCCCGCCCCAACCAGTATCTATCAACACCGACAATAAATCGTCTCAGGACCTCATCGACTCCATTCTCAAGAGAAAACCCAAAAAGGCCAACGGGAAGGTTCATCAGGAACCGATCGAAGAAGAAACGAGTTGAGACGCCTAGAAGATGAAAATGTCTAACTCAAATCAGCGACCAAAGTTACGTGTTTCAATTGCCAATGCGGACGCGAGTGGTTTGCCTTGGTGGCAATTGCTACTACAGCTACCTACCTAATTCGAAGAAATCGAAAGGAGTGAAATTCTACACACGAAGTCAGCCCTCTTTTCATGTCGAATTCCAGAATTCAAAGAAATGACGATTATGACGATGAGAGATGTGCGTGTATGACGTTTCAAAACGAGGGGGTTCGGGAAGCAGACATCCCGCCAGAAAATCGACCACAGCCATTGGGAACCAGTAATTACATTTGGAACTCCAACAATTTCCAGATGGCCCCATTATTTCACACAACCATTCTCCACCTGGGGAATAAAACAAATGTGTGCGAAAGTGGTGAGCAAATGTCTACGGTTTGCACGCGAGCAATTGCAGGGGAATAATGGGAATTGTCCACGTCTTGCACCAGCATGTCTAGCGAAAAACGCTACCGGTTGCTTTCTGCAACTTGTTCCCCTCCCCCACGTACTATCGACTACCTAGGTACCTTGCTGCATTTAATTGAGCTTGAGCTTGGCGAAACTAGGAAATCATAGGCTTCATGCAGCGTTTACCGCCTCAGTCTAGTAGGCCTTTAACGAGATAGTCGAGAGAAACTTTTAAATATTTGATACCCACTGAAAACACGAGACCCCAAGGCTTGCTATTTGCAAAGTGTCACTTGATGGTCCACCTTTTTGAAGTCTTTGTAGGGAGTACCTGGCACCTGCACATTCGCCTCGCAAGGTAGGATTGCCCGATTCTTGATATTACAAGTTGAACGCTTCTGCACGGATCTGCACGGCACCCCGGAGAAGGCTGGAAAGTTAGATGCTTCACTGCAGCTTCAGCCAACCGATGGAAGTGACACTCTATATTGCTTTTGCGAGCCTGCATTATCACACCGGGGAGAAATGAGGAGAGGCATCCAGCGTCATCCTGAGGCACACCGCCTTCTAGTGCCCAAGATCTGTAATTGCATGTCTCGTGCTCCTTAGATAGCGAATGAGAGACAAAAGAATGTTGAACACCCAGCCCGACGACCCCGTTGCCAAGCAAAGTGTCAAAGCCATGGAAATAAGCAATTGCGTAGGTGCTTGACATGCTTATTTAATATTGTGCCCGAGCAGCCCTCGCAAGCCCTATCGCCTCTGGGCCTCAGGCACCCCATGGGAAAAGCTCCAGCCCCTGCCCACTGCCTCGTTTGTACCGCTCCCTTGTCTAGAGGCGGGTGGAGGATGGCTTGGGGGCGCCGATCGTGCTTGGCTTAGATTAACTAAGTAGTGTTGCAAAGCAGCGGTGTCGTGTCGGACTTGGAACAGACCAAAGGAGCGAAATCCGGACTGCCCATCAAGCGTGGCTTAGAAGACTCACTTAAAGTTCTAATTCATTATCTTGGAGGCATTTCAATGAACAGTTCAAGCCTGGCCACAGAAACTCCGATCCCTCCACTTACGAGTCCGCGTCTCCACCATCGATTCACAATCAAGTCACAACTTCGTCTCCATCTGGGAGCCTCCAATGATGGATCGCGAGTCGCAACACATGTTCGCGGCCCATTCGGCAACCGGGGATACGCAGAAACTCAAAAAGATTTGTGTGCCGGCCGCCCGTCTCGTCTCCCCAAGGCAGACACAGACACAGACACAGACACCAACCGCTGACTGTTGGGTGACTGGGTTCAGCCTGAGCCTGAAGAGGAAGCACAGCAGCGGCAGTCTGCGGCCTACAAACGGAGGTTTATGTATCAGGGCACGGGGCACTTCGTAATGCCCTCGCTCATCCTCTTCTCAGCTTCCCTCGTGATTAAAGTATTGGCCCCCCGTCGGGTTTCCTGCCCGATTTCCCCAGCTAAGCAGCTAGCCACAGGACCACCTGCAAATGCCATGCAGTGGTAAATTGTAACGGTCGGTTTCGGTACTGTTGGTGGTATTGTCTTTTGATACCTGGACAACTAGGGGTGTATTATGGTATTGATATGTGTGATGGGATTTAACGTCTGCCGTCGTCGGGTTGGATCGAGGCCATTTGCTCACGGCTTTGAAATTCCACGGCTTGTGGGGTTCACGGTGGGCGACTCGCTCCGGTGGTCAGTCAGTGGCCACTGGCGGCAAAATAGATGCTGGTGACGTGAACGGGAACAATGAATCAACTGAAGTCTATACCATTGCAACAACCCAATTGTGCCTGCCTGTGGAGATCTCAACATCGATGCTAATACCCACCAAAAACTCCTCGCTCCTTAGCGATGAACCTATCTTATACCCGATAGGCAGCCAGCCAGCAGGAAATGCAAGATGGAAATCCCCTACTGAGTTTGCGGATTGGCGAGCCCGGGTGCCCCAGGGGCAAGTTTCTGCGCTTTGGCTACGAATGGTCTCATCTTTTGCTCATATGCTTCAAAGCCGGCGGCATGCTCTGGCCAATGTTGCACAAAATCTCCGGCAAGAACATATCCTCCGACCATGGCGATTGTCGTGCCCATGCCGGATATTGGTGTTGGGCAGTATGCCCCATCACCAACGAGAGATACTCGGCCTCTTGACCAGGTGTCCAGCTTGATCTGTGCGATTTGCTGGATGTAGAAACCATCTGCGTCTTGCACTCCCTTCAAAATGCGTTCTGCTTCCCACCCGGCATTGGCGAACAGGTCCTTCAATAGTTCCTTTTGCTCCCTTTCGGTCTGCTGTTGGACTTGCTTGAACCATTTGTCATCATGCATGATCCACATCGATGCCCGGGTGACTTCTTCATTGTCTGGTCGTACCAGCAACATCCGCCTCTTAGGAGCGTTATACCATCTTGCCCATCCGCTGTCAGAAGGCTGCCAAGGCAGAGAAAATCACGCTCCCCACTGCCCAAGGGGCTTCACATAACTATCGTCGATGCCTGGAAATGCAATGCTCCTTGTTCTGGAAGACCAGCGGTTGGCTGCAACTAAGAGATCGAACTTCCTTGTTGGGTGCCTGTTGGTGTAGTCGACCTCGAGGCCATTGTCGGACTCCTTATACCCTTTGACATAGTCTCCAAAAAGATACTCTCCGTCCCTTTTCGTGGCCTCGTACAGAATAACCGCAAGGTCGCCACGCATGATTTCGATCTCCCCAGTGAAGCCCTTGCCATCACCGACTGGAAACTCGGCTCGACATCGGTCGTTTGCATCCACGAACCTCAGGCCCTTCTCATTCGTCTTCTTTCGCCCTCACTTCGTCCTGCAGACCCATGCGTTCGATGATGGTCAGACCATGGCCACGAATGTCTATGTTTTGCCCTGAGGTACGCAGTTTCGCCGATCGTTCCACAACGGTCACGCTGAACCCTGCTCGCGAGAGCCAAAAAGCCACCGTTTGGGCCTGCTATGCCTGCCCCGCTGACCAGGACGTGGGGTCTCTCCATGACCTCTTATCCAAACTTTTCACTTTTAGGGCGGTTCTTGTTGGCAAAAGTGGTAAAAATGCTATGGAATTGGAATTTGATCCTTTAAGTTCCTGCAATGGAGAACGCCTACTCACTAGTAAGTATATCATGCAGGAACAGGGAAACGAGCGATCTGTTTCGATTTTACTTCAAGATAATGACGTAAACACTCCTCCAGACCCACAGCATAATGTCCGTTCATTTTAGATCCCCAGTGGAAAACACTGCTAGCCGCAATGCAACAAAACTGGTATTCGTCGCCTTGGGCGTCCAAAGACTCCACCAGTCAGTACCCTACCTACGTTTTCACTCGTAGACATACGGGCGGGTGGCCTTACAGACGATAGGCTACCTAGGTAGGTAGTTTCCATAGGACGAATAATGTCAATGAAAGAAAGCATGCAGCCTCATGTGCAATCATGTATGTACAAATAGGTAATATGCAGAACAAAAGGCCCAGCATTCTCGGATCTAATCTTATCGATTACGCAACGCATCCCTCCCTTTCGCCCATAAAACTTTCCAGTGCTCATGCACGCACCGTATTGGCAGCTGGCCCATGACGCTAATGCTTGTGCAAAAGTTATGGTCTGCTCCAAAGAGAGAGAAAAAAAGACTATGCTATGTTCCTTATGTCCGTGAGAGCACTGCATTGTGTTTGAGCCTTCGTTGTCTGTATATTTAACCCAGCCCATAACTTCCTCCGTCTGTCTGCTCTTGATCGGAAGTCGTTCTTCGGCGACGGATTATCCATTCATCCGGTTTTGTGAAGCATGTGATACTCCGAGACTTTTTCAGTTGGTTACTCAACTCACCTCATCTTTTCTTCTTTCTCGTCGTCCGTAGTATCCTGGTTTGTCATCACGCAACATCCTTCCTTCGGATCTTCGGTCATTACGACCTGGTTGCCAGCCATGTCTGGTAAGAAGGTGGTAGTTGTCGGTGCTGGCCCTGTTGGCTCGCTAGCAGCACTCTATGCTGCCGCTCGTGGGTATGAGGTCGAGGTCTATGAACTTCGTCGAGGTATGCCGAGCTCCAGATCCTTGCGGCCATGTTGACTGATGACTCCATCCCATGATAGATTTGAGGAATGCTGACACCACTCCGCTCAATTTCACCAAGTCCATCAACCTGGCCCTCTCGGAGCGTGGCATCAATGCCCTGCGAAATGGCGCCGATGCCGCTCTCCTCGACAAGATCCTGGCCCAGACAATCCCCATGCATGGTCGAATGATCCATACTCGGTCGGCCACCGGGTCGTTGTCTCAACAAACTCAGCTGTATGATGTCCACGGCAGCTTCCTGCGGTCGGTGGACCGCGGTGGTCTCAACGATCTTTTGCTTGACCATCTAGACTCCTTGCCTAATGTCACTTTCTTTTTCCAGCATAAGTTGACCGGAGCCGACTTCTCCCAGAAGAAGGCTTGGTTTGAAGTCATGAATAAATCCACTCCTTCTTCGGGACGAGCAAGGGAGATTGAAATAGACTTCGACCTGTTGATCGGCGCGGACGGTGCCCATTCGGCTACCCGGTTCCACATGATGAAGTTCGCGCGGATGAACTATCAGCAGGAGTATATCGATTGCTTATGGTGCGAGTTTACCATGCCTCCAGCAAAGTCAGGCGACTTTGCGATCCATCCGAATCGTCTGCATATCTGGCCTGCGGGCAGCTTCATGTTTATCGCGTTGCCAAATCTCGACAAGTCTTTTGTCTGTACATTGTTCGGCCCCGTCGACCTTTTCAGAAGGTTGGAGGTGGGGTCGGACAATGATCTTGTGTCAACGTTTGACAAGTATTTCCCGGGCGTCACGACATATATCAAGCCGGAGGACTTGGTCGCCCAATTCAAACGCAATCCACACCTTCCTCTGATCAATATTAAATGCTCCCCCCATCATTTCGGCGATAGCGTCGTCATTGTTGGGGATGCTGCCAATGCCATGGTGCCATTCTATGGTCAGGGGATGAATGCTGGGTTGGAATCGGTCAGGGTGCTGTTCTCCAAGCTGGACGGTGCACCAACCACAGCTCAGGGACTTGCTGAATATACTGTGGAGCGTGTAACGGATGCACATGCAATTGCAGACCTGGCAATCGCGAACTATATTGAGATGAGATCGTCAGTCACCTCGAACTTCTATAAGCTGAGGAAGTACATCGAAGAAAGCCTTGATAAGCACTTACCATCTCTTGGCTGGGCAACGCAGTACTCCCGTGTGAGCTTTAGCAACATGAGATACAGTCAAGTCATTGAGAAATCCCAGCGTCAGAAGCTGATTTTGACATGGGCTCTCCGCTCCGCAGTGCTTGCAGGGCTATATAGCAGTGCTGTGGTACTGCCATTCCTCTGGTCGAGGCGTTCTCAGAGACTTTTATGGCGCTCTTGAGATGGGATTTATAGGCTCAACCACCGCGGGACCGGGTGGACTATATTCCAGCTTTTCGCTGTACCTCCTGCTGCGAGATATGCTGGTATATGTGGAGCCCCAAGCTTGAGCTTCACACTAAAGGCGCTGGTCACATGGGACCAGTTTCTCCAAGCGCGTTGAGAAGTATGCCAAGGCAGTATCTCGTGTATGGTTGTCCGGGTTTGACTATACCTCGCACCCTTGGGACGAGACACTCTTCAACAACCTTCCTTGGGCGATATCTCTCTCCCTCTCCCTCTTGCGGCGAGTTCTTTACTATTCCTTTAACACGGATCTGAAGACTATCACTCAGATCCTCTGGGCTATAGAAGAAAGATCTCGCTCGCTTGATCCTTTACCTTCTTCATCGATCTTCATAATCTCTTCCTACCCAACTACTTCTCTTCCCCCATCAAACCCTCGTCCTTCTCCGTCGACCTTGACGTCGTCATTGCAAATCTTTCTCTCTATCTTTCTCTCTCTCGATAGCTCGCTGTCCCTCTCAGCCGCTGTCGCTATGGCCAATCCCAACCAAAACGCATTGCCTCAGGCTACACCACCGACCATCATCCAAGCCTACTTTCCACCGGGCACCGTCACTGCTAATCGTCTAGCAGCCCTTGCGTTCATTCAGAGACGCTTCAAGGTTCCTGAGGATGTAAGTTCCCCTTCGCCCTCTCCCACCCGCCCTCCACGCTGCCTCAAAAGAGAGGCCATGGCTAGCTAATATTAATCTGACAATGACACACAGGCCCTTCGAAGCTACAAGAAACGCAAGGTCAGATATGAGCGCAAGCACGCCGCGAAGTATGACTCCTCCAAGCCAACCCTCGAAACCTTGGGAGCGGATGTCATTCATATTATCGCGGGCATGCTTGACAATCCATCTAGAATCTGCCTGGCGTTGACGTCCAAGTACTTCGCGGAGAGTATGAAGGACTTCAACACCTCCATCAATGATCTCCCCACCTATGTGCGCATGCACATGAATTGTCGACATCTCCCATGCTACTACACCAACCACTTGAGCACTCGACGCATTCTCCTCTTGATGCTCAAATCCTGGATGCCACACGGCATGACTCTCTGCTGGATCTGTTTGAAGTACACCAAAACCAGCGCATCAAAGTGGTTGTCAACCAGCTTGGTGAACCTTCAGGGCCTCAACCGCATCAGACTTCCAGCTCTCGATGCTCAGAATATCAAGAAGGTGAAGTGTCACGCTGAATGTCTACCAGCGCACATGGCCAAGTTGTTCGATTGGGTGTACAATCGTCCAGGTGCCTCCGGAGGATTCAATACCAACACCTTCAAGCCTGGCACTCGTCGAATCTGGCAAGTCACCTATAACAGTGACCGCTTGATCACCTATGACGCTGGCACGAACCAGGTGTAAGTCGGTGGTGCAAAGCATGCTTTCATCGGTCAGACATTCAGAACTGTGAGGATCCGCAAAACAAAACTCATACGCAGAAAACAGCGGCACTGTGGAGAATTGTTCTTGGTATCATGCGGAAGGAACTCTATTCAGTCAAATCATCGAAATCACCATCAACAGCATCAACATTCATCATGGAAAACCAAAATCCCATGATCGAGAAATCTCAATCTCAATCCACCGAGCTAAAGCTATCGAGCAAGACAAAACAGGTCATGGTTTTCGGTATCGAAGGGGACACAACCGGGGAATGACTACTGCATGCAGATGCAGGTGTGTACATAACTCCACAAGAAACCCAGATAGATAGTTGAATTCCATCCCCCCCCCCACTCCCAAAAAGCCTGTCCTATTCTCTGTAAATAATGTAGGATTCTTCCCATTTTCCCATTCCATTCCATTCCTCTTTCTCCACTATTACACTCTACAGTGCGGGTATGTATTTTCGCTCCTCTACATATATATGTCCTCTCCCCGTGGGGCTTGAGACGTGGGGCGGTCACGCACCCCTGAAAATCACCGCCTCGTCACGTGCGCCCTCACGTGCCCATCACCCTCTCCTCCTCCTCAATCCAATGTGAAAGTCGATGTCACCGATGGACGCCGCACCGGCAACCAGGGGGGTGAAGCGGCACTGCCTGTACGCCTGTCGTTATCGTCGTCGCGGTGAGGTGAGGTGAGGTTTCAGCCTCGTGGCACGTGCTGCTGGCCCCCTCCCTACCTTAGTTAGGGAGGGGTGCGCACCTGGAGGTGAAACTTCGTCTCAGAGTCAGAGTCGGAGTTCAGATCCGTTGTGACTTACTTACTACTGGTGCGCGACATGTGAATACTATAAGGGGATAGTGAGGGTGGCACTTTGCGACTTTGTGCCTGACGTATTATTGATTGTTAAGTTTTGGGATCGTTTCGGAGCTAAATAACAGACAATACATGTTTTTTTATCAACCGGCTTTATTGAACACTAGAGCCATGTGATATCGATATTGCCAGCGGACGATGTACTAGTAATGCACAGTGTCATGTCTCTACATGCTCGCCCTGTTGTTCCATCTAATTTGGCGCTCATAATAGTGGCGGCAAGTGGCCCGATGTGTAACAAGGAGCCGCCCTTTCCCAAGACATTGCAATCTGAAACCCTGTCTACTCTAACTAAGGTACGTATACTATTTCGCTATGTGAATATTTGAATCTCATTCTCACCCTTCTCGCCATCCTTCTCGCCTCCTGCCTCGAGTTTGAGCACCTTGCGCTCGAGCTTGACTGGTTTGAACTGATGCCAGCAATTAGGCGCTTCCAGGACATATCGATTCATCGCCTCCCTGAACCGGCGTTTATACTCCTTTGGACTCGTTACTGTGGGTCGATTCTTGCCTCCGCGTGCGAATCCACGGTCCTTGATCCAACTTTCCAACTTCTTGTCCCAGGTGTATGTGCGGATACAGTCGATTATGCCGACGACGAGCTCTTTTCGGTTCTCGTCAATCGCGATCATCAAACTGTAGTCCATGACGTTCTGACGGGCTAGGAAGAGGGTATCATTGTGGACGGAAGACCGGAGGAGCTTCTTGCTGTGCTCACGAGCGAAAAGTGGTGATTCGTATATGAATTCAACCATGTTTTCATCAAGGAGGACTTCATTCTTCTCTCCGGTGGCATTGATCTTGCGATTCCGCATGCTTCCTTTCAGATCGAAAATTCTAGTAGGAACACGGTCGTAGAACAGGTTTTCCATCAAGAGGAGGAACCAATTGTACTCCACCCCTGTAACTGGGTTTTTGATAATGATTTGATAAAACCCAAGCATCTTCGCGATGACTGATGGCAGTTCGTGGAAGAATGCTTCCGACATGATCTGGAAGTAGTTGGGAGCAAATTTCAAGAAGGATTGTGTCTCAATTGGAGACAATGACTTGAGTATGAAGCGGTCATCCAACGTTTTCAGGAAGACGGATTTGGTCTTTCCTCCCTTGGAATCCCACTTGAGACATCTGGACAACGACTCAACAATACGATCGGCCACACCGCACTTCCTGCGGACCGCATCGAACTGCTCGGCGAAGAAAACCTTACAAAGCATCTTGGCAGGTCCTTCTTGAAATTGGTATTTCAGATGAGTGCCAGTCTTTCGCAGAAGAGAGTGCATAACGTCTGTTTGGAGTTCATCAGAGTGGTCATGCCCACTGATATCCATGACGTCGCAATCATTGTTTGACCGACTTTGGAGGTCCTGTAACATAGTCTTGTAATCCTGCGAATCTAGTGCAAACGCAATGATCGAGCTGGGCTCATCTTCTCTGACTATGATATCACAATCTGCGAAGATATGTTCGGAGGCAGTCAGTGGATATTCAAGTGTAGTCCATCCGCTAGAAGAGCGTTCGGCCCAAAAGTTGGTCAACATCTTCATTAAGGACGTGCGTTCATGCTTCGGAAGCTCCTTGAGGTCCATATCTTCTTGGGACAATCGCATAAGATCCTCTGGTGATTCAGGTAGGTAAATCTCCTCGGACGCATCTTCAATGTCACTTCGGTCCTCGGCATCAGAAGGAGCGTGGCTGGATGGCTGGATTTCTGCTTCATTCTCAGTCACATCTGCATGTCCGTCCTCCATACTTTCTTCTCGCTCCTTTTCTGTAGGTAATGTCGCATCTGCCATGCCCTGAGCTGTTTGTGCAACCTGAATCGGATCATCTGAGACCGGTTCGTCAATTCCAAAGACATCATCCGAGTCCCCCCTCTCATCAACCGCTTCATCCACATCTCTGTAGACCTCAACGATAGGTTTCGAGATCGCCAGTGGATATCGCGATTGTCGGCTTCTAGCAGTACGCAATCTCCTTTCCCGAACTCGTTCTCTCTCGAACTCTCGGCTTAGTTGCTCGAAATGCTTGGCGAGATTGGACACTCGGGACTCTTTGCGATTCGAAATGGCCCGAGGAATCAACGAATGTCCCTTACCAAAAGTACTCTTCTTCAGTTGACTCAGCCCAAGCCGCTCAGACAGCTTCTTTTCGGGAACGGGTGTATTAGAATCGTTCATATTTTGTTTGCCCTGAGCAGCTGCAAATCCATTCATGGCGCTGACTACTGATAAAGTGCTTGGGTTTGTATGACCGCCAGGCCGTAACGCCACTGATCCAGCAGGCTGGGAGTGTGCCCGAGCTAGGGCTGGGGAAATAGATTTGCCATCATTGCTTCGTCGAGTTACTTTAGGGCTGAGAGGTTCTCCCTGGATCGAGTTTGGAGAAGCGAGTGTCTGATCAAGTGTTATTGGACTGAGACCAGTTGGCCTCTTTTGGCCCTCCGATTCCAAACTCAGCGGGGGTGACGAAGTTTCATCCATACTCAATTTTGGAGCCGAAAGGTCCTCTGGACTCAGAGCAACAAGGCCTGGAACACCAATATCATCCTCAGCTAAGGATTTCGGTTGTGTGGAAGGAGGTAATGCTAGATCAAGATGTCTGACTTCGTCAACATCCAATGGACCTTCCACCACAGATGGCAGAGCTTGCACGTCAGATTGGCTGACTTCTAGCAGTACTGCCGGATCAGATTCCGTAGCAGAGGGCACGGAATGCTCCTCTACCACCGACTGTAGGACGTTCTGCGTCTTCTCGGGAGATAATTTCGCACCTCTTTGCAGTTCAGCTATACCCATGTGCGTCTCACTCGAGATTTCTTTTTCATCCATAACGTCTTCAGCTGGAGGGGTTGTAGTGCCTTCTTCGTTTGAGGTGAGTGAGGTGACTGAGACATCACGATCAAGGAAGATCTTCTTGAGCTGCAGGGTAGCAAGCCGTCGAATATCCTTCTCTGACGGGAAATAATTCTTTTCAAAGTCTGCAAAGGCAGTATCCCATTCCGCAACCTTTTCTTGCGTTACACGGACAATGGCATTGAGCGGGATTGTTTCCCAATACCTTGAATTTGTATAGCTGTCTTGCAGTTGCTTGACTAGGCTGGCGTGCTCTTCGTTGGCTCTCCTTGTTAGGCGTTCAATTTCTGTTCGACAGGAATCAGCCGTTTCTAGTAGCATTGGGTCGACATTGATGCTCTTCAAACGAAGTTTCACAGAGACCATAAATCGCGTGATACGGTGCTCCATGCGCGTGTATACTTCATTGCGGAATTTCAAGTCGTTATCCACCTTCCAAGTGATCCTCATTCTAGGGACAATGATCTCAAGAAGATCGACTGGATCATAATGTACTCGAAGAGCGAAATCCTTGTAGCCGAAATATCGCAGATGATCTCGATGCAGATCATGAGGGCACATTCCAGCACGAGCGTGGAGATCAGAACTCCAGAATGAGAGCTCTAGGTACTTTCCGAATGAGTACTTCCATGAACTTGGTGACATCGGAGCCACAGTGGTTTCAATACCACATATCTTGCATTGACTCCACATAAGTATCACATCTTGATAGCCACGCATTTTAGGAGGATGAGGCTGAACGAAGACCGTTAGTTGCGCTTCTCCATGTACATATTGTCGATGATGCTCATGCATTTTCTTTTCACACGCCTCTGACTGACAGACATCATTAGCTCGAAGACACAGGTCCTCGACATACTGACCCAAAGTACAGTCTGCCTCGAATTCGGCTTCTGTCTCGTGTTCATTGTAGAAGCTGAAAGCCAGAAGATCTGGACCAGAACAGGGAACCGATGTTTCGGTAGAAACTTGACTGAACAACACCACAATATTTTGATGTGCAAACGGGTCAAAGAGATTGCGGTTACCTGATAGGTAGGTTTCCCACTGTTTTTTCTGAGTCTCATAGTTGTAGGCGGCTTTGTCGTATTCTGCGTCATGGACTGCATGGATAATTTCTCGCACCTTTTTGCTTGCACCGGCGAGTGGTCGGTGGACCATTTCAGGCTGAATCAGCGTGAACTTGTTGACCTTGCCCTTGTCTTCCATCCCCTGTTCAGCGCTTAGGTCTTGGTCTCGAAGTCTTTTGAGGTAGGCTACGCGCCTTTCCAATTCCCTCGCTCGCATCAAGAGGTAAGGCTGCATGAACTTCACAAATGGTGATGCAGACAGTATTCTAGTTTCATGCTTAAGAACAAGGTCTTCATAAAACATTGGTACGGGTACGTCATCAGGGATATGGACCAAATCAGTGCTGTCCATCCTGACTGCCGGGGTGAGGATCTCGTCATTCGCCGATGTGGCCACATCTGCATTTGACAAGTCCGAGGTTGCCTTGGGCCGTCCTTCCGCATCTGGTCCTTCGGCTATCGATTTAGGCTTCGTTTCTCCATCGACGCTCTTTTCGATCCCGTCCCCTTTACCGTCTCCTTTGTTACGGATGTCAGGATCCTTTTCTGTGATACCACTGGGGATCAAGGCCCATTCGTCTCGCATCAAGCATGTTTCAAGTTTCAAATTGTAAACGACGTATACCATAAATTCAGTAACGCGCTTGATCTTCGCGAGTGTCTGACGGTCTGCACCTCTGAGAGCAACAGTGCAGCCTAGTTGTGGCGGACACCCTGAAAGCCAGACATAAGTCTTCTTTCGTCCATCAGCCACGAAAGTCTTCACTTCAAAAGAGTCACACCTGCCGAGAGACCCTTGCTGGGTGAGCTTATCCATGGAATATGCCACACGAGCTTGAGTACAACGAGAAACCGCCTCCAACACAGAAGACTTAACGTTGAAAATGGTAGTAATGCGCGCCTTTTCAAGTAGTTCAAGCGCAAGACCAGAAACATTTCGCTGGGCTAACAGAACATCTGGTTTGAGAGCTGCAATTCTGCCAACCAGGTTTTCTAGATATTCGCGTTCTTGCCTGATAACGGGATCTAAGCTCATGAAGTGCTGCTCGTGTCTGGCATATTCTAGCGCAAAGGTAATGATCAGAATCTTAGGATTTGCATGATACCGTGCCATACTCTTGAGAGCAACATTCTTCGTGAAGACGAGACCAGAGATATATGCCGTGTCTCCGGGCTTACCTCCTGGGACTTTTTTCAGTTTTACGTAGTTTCGTATATCGATATCATCGCCGCCTTGAACATCTGGGTCGACATCATCAGTTGCCCTCAGGAGAATTGGAATCAAGGCATCTTCCCAGCTTGACAACTTTGGAATGTTAGCATCTTTGAGCAATTGTTGTAACAGTTTGTGCACATGCTGGATACTGGCACGGTTTAGTTCCATGGCCGGTGCAGCAATCCCACGCATAGATGCGCTGCGAATCATTCTTGATCCACCTCGGTAGAGGCCAGGGGTATCGCTGAGACTGTCTATTTTGTCCTCCTGGCTGCCTGGAACAATGATTTGCAAACGTTCCCGGGTGGTTCGTGGTGTACTGCGCTGATGGATACTGCTGGACACACTGAGATTGCGTTTCCGAGGAGGCCTTAGCAGGTCCAGATTTCGCGAGCTCGTGACACTCGCATCATCACCTTCTCGAGCTAGATTTAGAAATCCTGCTATGCTGCGATCGCCAATGCGAGACCGTCCTTTTCTGACCGCTGCCAGAAGGCCTCCAATTGCTGTTCTGTCACTTTCGGGACCACTCCGAGACAATTTATCCTGGCTTATGCTACTGATTGATTGCTCATCATCGCTCGACGGGTCATCAGATAGGTATTGGGCAAGATCGGGATCGATTATGCTATCCCTATGGAATGCAGAGGTTTTAATCGTCTTGGGCCCATCTTCGATCGCTCGGCGTTGGAAAGGGACTCGGTCTTCATGATATGCTTTAAAACTGCGGATATGCTGATGACGCGAATGATGACGTTTGTGGCCATGGCCTATGGAATGGCTCGCCTTTAGCGATCGAGATGAACTTGGTCGAGCAAGTGGACGATCTGTTGTGTCAAATTCAAGAACTGCTGAGGTCCGATCAGCACCTTCAAACGCGCGTCGCACAGGGAAGCTCATTGTTGGGGTCTTCGCCATTTGTTCTAGAGATTGAGATGTGACGGAAACATTGTCGTCATCAAACCGAGCAAGCGCGCGATTCACCGGTATGCGTTCAGGGGTTTTGGGTCTTGCCGTAGAATCAGCTAAGGCGAAATCTTCAAACGAATAGTCCGAAGAATCGTCATCATGAGATGTAATGATTGACTCGCAAGGTTTGCAAACACGAACTGCACTGTTGGAACCAAAGTGACTTCCGCTAATCAACAAAGTACACTTGCTGTCAAATATTTGTCCGCACGTGCGACAGTGGTGTTTTCGCCGAAAAGTGGTGAACGGCTCTCCACAATGGAAACAATCCTTTGCATTCTCATCTCGCATCCAGAATTCTTTGCTCAAGAGCTTGCTGCGGAGTTTATTGATTGGTCTAGGTTGGGATGCGTTGCCAATTTGAGCGTCTTGCTTATTGTCAGTCGCCTTATCAGGTATTGCGAGGGACAAAGAAGCAGGTACGGTTGAATCAGACGAAGATGTTCGTGCTGCTCGGAAGCCTGGCAGCCTTGACTGACTGATCTTAGGTGGGAGCCTGTCTGCTGGTCGTTGATCTAAGCTAGACAGTCCAGGAGATCTCAAACCAGAGGAGATTCTTGAAGTATGGCCAGTATTCTCTGCAAGAAGATCTAATGGACTTGGGTGGTGCTTAAGCGCTGTCACGGCGTCCTGCCGGTTGGACACCACGCGCGAAAAGGACTTGTCGGCGAGAGAGATGGGATGAAGCGAAGGGCTGGTCACGGTATCGGTGTTACTCATATGGCTGTGAACTGAAGCTGCTGACAACGCACGTTCGTGCGACCCTGTGATTACTCGAGCACTTGGTCGTTGAGTTGCTGCTAGTCTTGGAGAGGTAATTAGACGACCTACACGGTCAGATGCAGCGCCATCGTTGGCAGTCTTGGACAATACCCTCCGGAGGCTTTCGCCTTCCCCGCTAAGTGCCAAAGAGTGTTCATGGCTCGGTGGGTCTATATCATAGCCCGAGCCGGTTCTTGAATGGTTTCCCGTCCCCAGAGCATGAATACTGATTTCGGTAACCGCAGGATCAAGGGCATGCGAAGCGGGTGCTGGAGGACCCGTTGGAGACCTCAACGCTGGGGTCGTGGGTAGTGATACTTTGGTTGTACTTGTGGCTTTGGAGGATATCTTGGAATGCATGGAAGATTGCATCGACGGAGGATCAGTGACAACGGGCGAGTCAAAAGGGTTCAGGCGAGGTGAGTGGACCTTGGAGGTCAACCCAGAACTGGGTTTGGAGCTGAGGCGGTCATCGGCCAGTGTCTGGGATGCAGTTGACAGCCCATCATTTTCCACATCTTTCGCGCCTGCTACAGTGGCTTTTATCTTGTTGTAAAGACCGGAGAGACCACCCTGAATATCACTCGCAAGTGTCCTGTTCTCAGCCACGGAAGCAGCAGATGGTGGGTCGGTGTACTCATTGAAGACTGTCAGATTGTTTGATTGAGATGCGGCGGTGTGGATGGTATCAAGTGCCTCATTAAGGGCACCTTGATCGAGGTCATGGGACAAGGAAGACTTGGAATCTCGACGGGCCCTTCGGCCGAGAGGGAGGAAGATAGAGGAAGCAGAAGGGCTTGAGTTGCCATGGCTCGTCGAAGGCATCATGAATTCTACCTAGGTAGCTAGTAATTAGGTAGTTGTTCAACCTGGGGGCCAATGTGCCTGGCTGGAGCAGTGTA
>Ga0105239_10003111_pt1 | contig 20579 bp, 15 predicted proteins | sample KBSC44metaG_FD_92761 | JGI IMG/M metagenome (GOLD analysis project Ga0105239, IMG submission 92761) | Corn rhizosphere microbial communities from Kellogg Biological Station, Michigan, USA - KBS C4-4 metaG | ecosystem: Host-associated > Plants > Roots > Rhizosphere > Soil | place: Michigan, USA... | reverse complement strand
TTGGGTTGGATTGGGTTGGATTGGATGTATGAACAGGTAACGACTGAGACGGCGTTTCAAACGAATTCAGCGGACTGAAAGGGCGGGTGCTGTTGGAAAATCATGCCATGTCCCATGGGATATTCTGTGCGCCTCTAGCTAGCATGGAAACAGTAATTTCAGACGTCAAGAGCTGCCATGGGGGAATTAAGAAGTATTGTGAAAAAGTTCTAGGAAAGCTAGGGTCCATTCTGATGGCAACCACATGCCACCAGTCTATCCTGACAAGACGAATCACGTTCTAGAACTGACATCGATCCACTTTCCACCAGACGACTTCCTCACAGCTCTCAGATGAGCCTCTACTCGTTTCGCCGTGTTCAGCATTTCCGTCAGGCGTTCCTCCTCCTTCCGGAAGCGATACAGCAATTGTTCATACTCGACGTCCCAACTCGGCTCGGTGGAACCGGCCGGGATGTGAAATAGAGGAGCTGGTGGCGGAGGGATTGGCTTCCACCCTGCTTGGAGAACCAGTGTCTCAAGGCCCCTCCACCCACCATTCCATTCTGGACCGATATTGTCGGCTCTTTCGCCGGAAGTGGTGGAGCTCCACAGGAGCGCCTCCCACCAGTTACCACAGCCGGTCAAATCTAGCCATGTCAGGCAGTACAGTGATCGGCTCAGAGTGCGTAGGATACCAGCGGCTTCTCGCCAATCATTGTCGAGGGCGGTATACATGTTCGTGCCACCGTACACAACCGGTCGAGCGCCCGGCACGTGAACAACTGCACGTGTGGATGCCGCGTTCGGTGTGAATGTTGGTTGAGGCCAATATGCTAGGGACAAGGATGATAGAGTACCCAATTCTGCAGCTATGGAGAGCAACGATGTCCACGAAGCAGCTTGGGTATTGCCAGGTGATATCGAGAGTGACAAATGCTTCAAGTTCTGGAAATTGTGAATGACCCTTGGAACCACCGCAAGGCTGGGTTTTGACAAGTCGTCACTATCATCGTCAGCATCCCAACAGTCGGGTGTTTCTGACACTGTCCTGCCCAGATCAGGAGAATCAGACGCTCTTTTGGCCGTAGTTTTGGTGAACAAGTCCTTCTCTAGACCTTTCAAGCTCGTCCATAGTCCAATTGCATTGCCCAAGTCCAAGCGCTGTACCCCATCTCGATCCTCCTGAGCATGGTCGTCTCCATCTAAGAACAGTACCCTCAAGGGATTGAGGGCTGGAGATCCCACCTCATTGTAAATTGCAAGATAACTCAACAGTTTCTCCTTCAGATTTGAGGGCAACTCTCCCAGGTATTCACGTTCATACTCTACATGCCAGGCCCAATTGCTTGCGATTTTCTTGAGGGCGAGATGCTGTAAAGATGTTTCCGGCGGGAAGGAGCCCGCGGGCAAAATACTCGAACGAACCTGCAAGCGACAACCGTCATTTTCATGTTCACCATTGCTTCTTCCTTTATACTTCGCTGGGGCATGAATGCTATGCGTCAACCACGACCGAGGCGGAGGCGGGCCGGGTATTCGACGCAACCGAGCTGGACCAGAGTAGCCGGGACCAGGTCTTGATCCTCCAACATGGGCCCTGCCCGCTCGTGGTTCCGGTGGCGGCGGAAGAGGTGGGAGGTCTAGGACTGCTCTTACCGATGGCGGGACGGAACCCGAGGTGGCGGTGGTCACTCCCGCCGGCAATGATTTCTGCTGTTCATTGCGAAGTTGTTGGCGGCGAGAGTCCCGAATCAGGTCATTGACGGTGCGCTGTGCAGGTTGTTGGTGGGATGAGGAGGATGAAGAACTGGAGAGTGCAAGAGTGTGTGGACTGCTGGACTGCGGCTTGATCTGGAGGGACTTCTGCTGGTATTTCTTGGGCATGTATAAGGATATATGCCGGTCACTACCAGTCTACGAGCGTAATAGTAGATAGAAGGAAGAGAAGTATGTTGATACTCGGGGAGGAGTATATATTGGCTGCCTTCAATGGTCACTTGATGGCTTTGGGGAATAAGAGTCACACATTGTGCTGGCTGTTCATGTTGAATGGGGGCTGAGGGGCCACCTGGGGCTGGGGCGTAATCAGGCTCGAGTGATGTCACTCCCTCGCGCCGCTTTTACCAGCCTTCTCCGAACGCCCAGGCCGCGACGAGGCTGAGTTTTCATATCAAAATCACTTCCAGCGCGTGGTTACGGTCTAACCTCTAATCAAGACTAGAGCGACAATTAGAAGATTGCGGGGTCCAGGTATCTGCAAGAAAGATAATCACGCTGCGCACTAGAAATTTAGAGGCACACTCGCTACATGACCTGGAGAAGTACCGGCACACCACGCGCTCCATTGCTGGATCCCTCAACTCAACGCCAACAAATATTGCCTGGGCGCCGCGCCCACCCTTCAACATGGACATCGACATCTCGGACATTCTAGCCTCCGTAACACGCACAGTCCCGGGGGACCCATCGTCATCATCGCCATATCTTGACACGGATGCATCAACAGACCACCAACTACTCACACGGTCTTGGATCTCCGAGCGCTGCGCGCCGGATCTTCTGCCATACCCGACAGAACTAATGCAACGAGTCATGTCACGCGTCCAGCAGCAAATCAGCACGATCGAGGACCTCGCCAGCGGTATGGGCGACGGATACTCGGGCAGCGCCACCACTAAGGGAGGCTCGAGACAAAACGCAAATCTCACGCTCTCGATCCTGCAGACAGACCTAAGCCGGACGCAATTCCTGATCCGGAGTTATCTGAGACAGCGGCTTGCCAAGATGACGAAGTTCGCAATGTTCTACTTGTCGAGTTTGGATGTGGATGAGAAAAACATCTACCTCAGCCCTGCGGAGACACAGTTTCTCCAGAATCATCAGGCCCTGCTGTCCCAGTTCTACGATGCCAGTTTTCTTTCTGCGTTCCCTGCTGGGCTGAGGCGGTTGGATGATTCGAGTGGTGGAGTGCCGATGGTAGAGGGCCCGGATGGCGCGACGGCCGTGGTGGCGCGGTGTTTGGTGCCTGAGGGCTGGTCGAATGATGCGGAAGTGGACGAGAGGAGGGATGATGGTGCTCGTGTGCTGTTGAGGATGGGGCATGGCGAGGTATGGGTTGTTAGGTGGAAGGACGTACGGAGGGGTGTGGAAAAGGGTGACTTGGAACTTTTATGACAGGACTTTGGACGACGTTTTTCTATGAGTCTATGATGCGGTTCAGTCTCGGCTGCTTTCTACAATAAACTTCATTTCCAACAACTAAAACCTAAAAACCTGCCAGGCCACTAAGTACTGAGACCTCGAACAGGGAAATCAGAGTATTCCAACCCCTAACACGACCTCACTTCCCCTTCCTCACCTCCTCCAACCGGGCTTGCTGGTCCGGCCTCAGCAACCACTGCAGCTGCTCCTGCTGCTCCTGATCAAGCAATTCTACAAAGCCTTCGGCGGTGAGGAAGTCATGGTCCGTATACTCAAAGCCCGGGACGACCGTCTCACTAATCAACATACCATCCTTGGACTCATGGCCCTCATCCTCATCAGGGTATAAGAATGTCGCTTTGAAGACGCCACCACCGACGCACCACTGCAAGTCCTCGCCGTTAACGAGATCCTGCCCGACCAGGAACGAGTTGACCTGCACGCGGCCCTTCTTATCGCGCGGCCGATCAGGGTACATCGTAACGTAGACAGCGCGGCCCTTGTGCAGGGTGTGCACCGTGTGGCCGCGATTGCGATGGAAGTATCCCACGGGGCTCTTGGGCGTTAGCAAGTAGTTGATGCTGGTGCTTGCGTTCCTCGTCTCGGATGTGTCGGCCTTGTCGGTGGCATTGCTGAGCGTCGGGAGGTCCTTGAACGGGTTGGGTACCCTTTCTGGCTGGCGGTCGGTTTCCACAAAGTAGCCTCCTTCAATATGTGGTTGCATTTTCAAAATGTCGATCGTCGCTTGGATCTTCTCTGATTCCGATGATGGCAGATTCGCCTGAAGGGTTTTGGCGTACGAGGTATCAAATATTATCCCAGACATGTCTCTTGTCGCCATCTCACTCGTCGTTATCGTGAAATGCACCTCTGCGGAGGGTTCGGCTTCTAATAAGCGGAGCTGTTATTGGGCAATTGTCTCTAAATATGAGAAACACTGGAAATTTCGTCACGATTTCATGAAAATGGAGAGTGAATGTGGTTCTTACACATATTTCAGGCGGCACGACGCAACGGATAGGTCAACGGGGAGTTCAGGGGGCCCTGCTACTTAGATGACGCAGAATTCTCAGGCTTTCACCGACATAGGCCTGATTAGTCCTACCGTGGGTATCTATGATGCCCCACTTTACAAGAGTCATCGTATTCATTCAGGTGCTGACCACGTGTAACTCATCCTAGACCATACCGATTTCTCATTTAACGACCCGCAGTCCACTATCAAGGGCCAGAAAATGTAGACGGAGAAGTTACCATTGTCTCTGGTCAGACATGCCCATGGTTATTGCCCACTCTAGTTAATATCGTTGATATAGTAATTCATGTTACTGAATTTGATTTTTCTTGTAGATTGAGTATCTGTTGATCAGCCACTTGGAATAGTCGATCTCTTCCAAATCACTACTGCAGCTGCTCCAGCGCATACCATTGCCCCGACCACCAAGCCATACCGCATCAATTGACCATCGTCGTCGTCCTCGAGAGGTCGAGGATATGCTGTTACCGGTTCCAGGGCAAATTCAGCAATTGAAACAAATAGTTCTTGAATCGATGGCCAAGTAACACTGGTGGAAATGGGAGGGCCTTGGGGCATCCTCTGAATCTGGCCAACGTAGTCTTCTGGCTGATACTCGGACCGTTGGGTGTTTCGATCCAGATCAGCCTTCAACGCAACGTAGACAGATGGTAGCTCCTCAAGATGAGGATGAGCTTTTCTGATATTAGGTATGTATGCGAAAGAGTCGGGATCAGAAGAATCATATGTGTAAACGATAATATCACACTGGTCAAGCAGCTTGTTCTTGTTGTCGAGAACAGCAGCCTCCGATTCTCCAAGCTCCTTTAAAATCAAATAACACTGGCGACCTCCAGGTAACTCAACTGTGTTGACGGCGACTCTGGGTTGAATTGTTGGCAAATACAGGTTGTTGAATGGTCGAGCAAGAAATGTATCGAGCAATGCCGATTTTCCTGACTGTGATGCTCCAAGTACGTGAGCCAATATGACGTTTCGACCAACCCGGCCAGGCCTTCTTCTGCGCTTGCGAGGCTTAGTCAATTTCAGAGCGGCCGTGGTAGTCGTGTTGGAACGATCAGTCGATTCAAATCCCAAATAGGCCAGATACTCGAGAGTTGTTTTCGGGGAGGTAAAGGTGGTCATGGACCATTGTGCAAGCCAGCCTTGCAAAGTGACATGACCTGCATCATTTCGGACGGTGCAAGCAGGGAAGTTGTTGTTGTCAACCCAAGATTGCGGGATACCAGGTGTTGGGGCGAACAAGGATGCAAGTTCTTCATCCTTCAAGCCCCCATCATTATCTCGATCTGAAGTTAGGAAAAGGTCGACGAAAAACCGATAACCTGCAGGAGAGAGTTCGGCCGAAGAGAATTCAGGCACTTCGAATTTGGGATGAAGGAAGGATTCCTGCAAAGAGAGACTGTCGGTGTATTGGAATGTTCTCAAGATGACCCAAATCGTCTCATGACGGCCCTTCTCTGCGTAGAGCTTGTTCAGCAGGAGGAATGCCTGCGGATTAATTCCACGAGCGGCAACGGTTCCCGGAAGGTGGTGGTTAATCGTGTCCTTGATGTGCTGCAAATCATCAGGGCTTAGACCTTTGTCAAAGCATTTGATCTGGAAGTCCTCCATCTCCTTGTCGTTGAGGTAGCCATCTTGATCCTTATCACAAAGATAGAATATGCGCAAAAGGGCCGCGGTTGCGGCCGGCTTGAGGACCAACTCTTTGGCATCAAATAGAGGCGCAACTGGGTGAGTGACTGCCTTCTGGCAGAGGAAGAAGGCTTCATTGACATTGTGGTGTTCACGGGCACTGGTACGTATGCAGGAATCAATCTCTTTGAACTCAGCCATTACTGGGAGCATTTCTTCTTCGACCACCTGGGCGGATGTGGAGGTGGTGACTAAATCGGACTTGTTTGCACATAAAATGACAGGGAGGTTGACGCCCAAGGATCGAAAGTGAGGCAACCAAAACAGAGCGACCCTTTCATAACTGTAGTGATCGGAATAAACGAGGAGAATGACATTGGACTTGCGGAGTTCATTTGCTAGGGTGGCACGATCTTGCGGTAAAGCAGAGGTATCGACAATGGTAGTGGTAACATTTTCAGGAGTACCCAAGGTTGGCGGGATGGTGATTTGAGGAAGAACGGCTTGGATTCTGTTGCTGACGAAGGTATCTTTTACAAGAGAAGTGATAAGGCTCGACTTACCACAGCCCTCATCACCGCAGACACATATTCTGACGGTGGCCATGGCTGATCGTTTGCCTTATATGACGATCTGGCGGAGGTCCATAACGAAGATGCGGTAAGAGATCGATCAAACCTATGTTGGGGATGCTCTTTCCCAAGACAAATGGGAGAGCGGAGTCTTTATTACATGGAACGAGGATAAAGATTCGGAGAACCAGGAGCTATATGGAGGATGGAGTCCTGCAAATACCCATTCTGAAGCCATGTGGGGAGACGCGTTTGAGGCGGTTTCAATAAAATTCTTGACACGTGACATTCGTCATATATTCCACGTGACCCTCCCAAGAATACCGAACTTCAGCACTAAAGGAGAGAGAGCCTGGCCTCGACGAACCGACTAGGAGGGAGTACTCACTACCAAGGAGCAAATCCACCCCCGGATTCTTTACGAGGGGTTCAAGAAAGGTTCCTATCGACCTAGACACATACCTACGTAGGTAGGTCCAAGGGCACATATTCTAAATACTTTGAAGTCTTCCGTACTCTATCTAGTTCCCCACCTATCCAGACTCATGGCTAGCTTCGGACCATAAAGCAACCCCGACATGTAATCTAGCCACAAGAGGAGCCTCCTTGCGGCTTCATGGATGAGTTTCCCTTGTGCCAACAACGCTATGAGAGCCGCGTGGAATGAGAGGTCCTCAGCATACCGAAAGGTGTTGATGAATAAACAGGGCTGAGCCACACTGAGCGACGAGTCGACCTTCCCGCCAAGGCTGCAGTGTGACGGAGGGCACCATTGAAAGACACCAGTGGAAGGTGCACAGAAGCATCCAGGTTGGAAAGCGCGGCTCGGCTGTTTGTGTTTCCCAACGTCAATGCCAGTAGCAGTTAGTGGCTAGTACTACGGGTACCTACTATTACTTACCCAGGGTACCTAACTCCCTAACTAGAGGGGGCCCGAGTGGCCTAGCCAGGGTGCCGCAGCCACGAGGTTCTGCCCGCAATCCGAGCGTAACTCGTCACTCCCAACGCCCCCAGTGCCAACTGCACCTTTGCTCGGAACTTTGACTCAACTTCGCCATTCACCACCTCGCTTTTCGATTCTGCCTGCGATGACCTGAACCTGAGCCTCAATCCCCCCAGTTCTTCAGTCCTTTCCAGCCTCTTCAGAGAAGAATGCCATCTCAGTTAATATATCTCTGACCTTCCTATAACCGCTATCCTCTGCTCCTCCCAATCTCGGCCCAGCTCATCTCCGCTATCCCCGCCGCATTTTCAACCCACCATCGTCATCGGTCCCCGTCACCTTCCGAGTACATATCCCTCTGGCGCCCTGCGTCCACAACCACGCCTCACCAAATATTAATCTTGAAAGAGCGGGAATAGCACCAGGTTATTTTCAATCTTCTAACAATCATGCCGTTCGGTATCAATAATCCTCTGCCCTCGTCCATGCGCAGTATGCATCCCCACCATCCCTCCAATTGAACCCCTCTCTAATTTTCTGGCAGGTGAGTGCAAAAAGGCTGGCAAGATTCTAGCATCCTTCGTCGACCCCAGACAAAGCTTTGGCCCCGATAAAATCATTCCCCCTCAGATTCTAGCAAATGCCAAGGTACGTTCTCGGAGCTCCCCTCTTACAAGTATGCAAGTGTCGGATGTTAATGCCTTTCCAGGGCTTGGCTGTTCTTACTGTATTCAAGGCTGGCTTTGTTGGCTCTGGTCGACTTGGTTCTGGTATTGTTGTCGCTAGACTTGCCGATGGCTCATGGTCTGCTCCATCTGCAATTGCCACTGCCGGCGGAGGTTTTGGTGGCCAAATAGGTTTCGAATTGACTGATTTCGTCTTTATTCTCAACGATGCTGCCGCCGTCCGTACCTTCTCCCAAGCCGCTTCCGTCACCCTGGGTGGCAATGTCAGTATAGCAGCAGGCCCCGTCGGAAGAAATGCTGAAGCTGCTGGTGCTGCAAGTCTGAAGAGCGTCGCTGGAATCTTTTCATACAGTAAGACAAAAGGTTTATTCGCTGGTGTCAGTTTGGAAGGCAGCGTCTTGATAGAAAGGCGGGATGCCAATGAAAAGCTCTACAGTGGCAGGGTCACTGCACGACAGCTATTGGAAGGCGCTATCAGACCCCCACCCGCTGCCGATCCGTTGATGAGAGTCCTCAATACTCGGGTCTTCTCCGGAGCTGCTTACAACGACGGAATGTACAATGACGTACCCATATACGACGACCAGCACGATAATGTGGTTTGGGAAGGAAGAACGGGCGATGCTTACGGTGCCAACACCCGCAACAGCCGCTCTAACACCTTCAATTCACAAAATGACAACTACGAGTATCGTGACAACCCTCGCCGAGCCAACACCTGGGCCGATGATGTTTACGACCGTTCCCCCATAGGGGGACGTGCCAATCCCACCGAAACATTTGACAGTATCAATAACCGAAGTAGATCAAGCACTTTACAGAATGATTATACTGGTTATTCCGACAGCAGGCCAAACAGACCAACAGCACCAAAACCGGTCTTCAAGCAAAAGACAGGAACAGCTGGATTGCGTTCCGATCAGGCGATAGCACTGTTTACATTCGATGCCGACCAAGATGGTGATCTTGGATTCAAGAAAGGCGATGTCATCACCATCACAAAACGTACCGACAACAAAACCGACTGGTGGACTGGCCGAACAGAAGACGGTCGTACCGGTGTCTTTCCTTCAAACTATGTAGAGACGGTGTCATGAGCAAGAAGATCGGATCAACGGACCGGGATTTATTCAAAGGGCAAATCCTCTCATGTTCCTTCATGATCGACTATACCCTTCTTTTTGTGTTTCCCTGCTGGCCCCATCCCATTTAGCGTCGGAGTTTGACTTTTCTTTCTCCTTAAATATCCATTCGTTGCTGCAACAAGAGAGCTTGTTTCTTCCTCGCGCAAAAACATTTGGTAAGGAGAACTTGGACTGGGGTGGCTGTGAAAATTATGTCTTGTTCGGCGTGAATTTGTTTTGAGCTTGAGCGAGAATAAAATATCCAAGAGCAATTCTACAAATCTCAATTCTTTGTCTGCAACGAATGACCCCATGCCTGCCCGTAGTAGGACATACTCTTGAGTCTTGAACTTTACTCTAGACATCAAACAAAATAGTAGACTCAAACGAGGGCTATTTGACAGACAGAACGAAATGCGCTCTGTTATTTGATTCAATAATCCAATTTCCGATCTAATCTATAAAGGATATCCAGGCTAAAACCAACAGGGAGAGGCCCAGTGTCACAATAGAAAAACGAGCGGAGGATGCGTGCTTCTTTTCGATGACCCATGCCGCACCTTCTCTTTCTTTTCCTAGTTTGGCGGATGATGGTCCGCAACAAGGCTGTCACTAGATCTCGCTCGCAGCCCTCTCACCAGTGCCAGTCGTGCACAATTTCCCAATCAATCACTTCGAGGCAGCAGGGCCCGCAGACGCCGGCGTCGTCAGAGGTGGCATCGTCGCCGCGGCAGCCACTCCCACACCCGCGACCCCTGCCGCAGTATTCCTCTCCCTGCCCCGCGTCTTCTTCAACATCTGGCCGATCATGAAGTGATTGACGTCCTCGTCGGCCCAGTAGCTGAGGTGGCTCGCGATGCTAGCGAGCAAGCTGACGTCGAACATGCCCTCCTGGATATGGTAGTCGACTCGCCCGTTGCTGTTCAGCGCCCGCACCTTCGCTTCCTCGCGCTTGAGCTTGCGGGCGCGTTCTTGGCTGATCATATACTCCGAATTATCGCCGGGGCTGGAGGATGGTGCGGGCTCGGTCGGGGGGTGTGGGTTGGATGACGAGCGGGTGGAGGTTGCGTTACGGGCGATCGGATTCGTGGATGACCTGTCGTTGGTGGTGGTGGTTGTTCGGTCGTCAGGCATTGGTGAGGGCGTGCGTGATCTTCGGCGCTTCTGAAAGCCTGAATACAAGGTCTCGATCTCCGAGTCGATGAGCGTGGGCGCTTGTTCTGCTGTGGGTGATGACTGTGTTGCTGCCGCGAGTGCGTGCTGCCGTGATCGGTCCGCTGTTGGCATCGCTATCTGTGGATTCCCCGCGACCCCTCCGCTGGACGCGCCATTGCCCGAGCCTGCCTGCTGGGACGTTTTCCCTTTATCCTGTGGCAACGCTTGCTCTTCGCCGGTGATACCGAGGCTCCTATTAATGAGACTCGATGCCACTCCGGACGTCAGGTTGTACCAAGACGACATCACCTGTTGGCCGACACGTGCGGAGATGTTAGCAATTCCCGGTGCCGCGAAGAGGCCCTTCTTGATGTACGGCAACGGCTGGGATTTTAGTTGCGCCATCGCGGGGGAGATGAGTGGTTCAATGCGGTAGGCAATCGGATCCGTCGGGTGGAAAATATTGAAGAGCTCGGCACATTTGGGGGAAGAGGTCGTGATCGGTATCAGTTCTTTGGTAGCGCTCGTGGTGGTGTTCCTTGAGGAAGCAATATCGAAAGGATCATTCGACATGGGGTCAGGATCGAAGGGTGATGTGGGTAATGCGCTCCCGTAGTTGTCTCTGGACAAAGATTGACGACCGCTGACGGTGCGGCCCTTGAGCATTTGGAAAAGCGCAATAGGTGAACCGAGACAGAAAAAGTTCTGCACTTCGAAGTCGAGTTTGAGGTTGATCTGGTCAATGTTAGGTTCTCGGGTTGTCCTACTTGACACCCTGCGAGGACGAGTCTGAATGATATCTTCTTGTCTGCAGAGAATGTCGAAAAGAACAGCACTGCCCAGGGAATGGCCACAAAGGCTGACTTGACCCGAAAATCCGGTGCGTTCTTTGAACAATTTGAAGACTCGGTTGCACTCTTTTTGCACGATGGAGGCTATGTGTTCTCTGTACGCACTTTGGTACAGGAGTACGTCCATTGCAAGATCCGTGATCAGATTCCGAACAGCCGGAACGCCCTCAACAGTGATATCTTGCAGAGAAGGATAAGTATCATCAAAATCATCATCTACGTCACCCAGATCAAACTCCTTGCGGTTTTGTTTGAGACTTTGTTTTGGAAAATCGAGGAGATGACGCCAGGCAATAGGCAAGACCTGTACGCGACAATTCTTGGGGTCACCACTTAAAGCTTGTAGATCTGGAGCAGACCCATATACAGCCTTCATAGATTTGCGGAGAGTATTGACATCATGAACGAAGTTGATGCTGTCGAGCCTCAAACCAAGTCGTTGACCGATACCGTGGGTGACTAAGACAAGATGATCAATTTGTCTTGCCTGATCATCGCCATCTTTCTCCCTTGCATCTTCCATTTCCTTTTCTTCCTGCTCTCTGGCCTCTTCCTCAGCTGAAATATCTCCTTCTTGAGATGAAGGCATTCCCGCTAGAGATGAAAGCTGCCTTTCTAAAGCGGATCGGCGGGGTTTCGATTCAGGTTCCTGATCCCCTGCCTGTTGTTCAAGTTTTGCCTGATCTCCTGGTTGTGTCGCCTGAGGGGTGACCTTTGCAGATTTACGTTTCTCCTTGGAGCTAACTTGCTCAGCTGACTTTGGATCCATGACTTTTGGTGAGTCTGACCATCCTCTCACTACCTTTGTACCACCATAGCCGACAAATCTGCCGTATGTAATATTACTCATACGAGAATAAAAGTCGTCAGAGGAGAGATATGCAGTGACAGCATCTTGATAAGTCACAGTAGTGTTCATATGAGTGCCAAAGAGTCGGTAAGTATTAGAGCCAGCTGCTTGGCTGTCATCTTGAGACGGACTAGCCTTACTTGGAGAGAGATTCGAGGCGCTGTCCAATATCATTGAACTTGGACGACTCCTCGGTTGAGACGTTGAACGAGGAGATGATATGCCGAGTCTCCTCCACGGAGCTACTTTCAAATACCCTTCCTCAAGCTGATTGGCAAGATTCTCATCGCAGGGTTTGAGAGTTGAGCTATCCACGTAGAACCAGCTACCACGACGAACCTCGTACACCGGCCCTAGCCAGTAAGCGGGCTCAAGTTCCCGCTTCTCAATATGGACATCGAAGAGGAAGTCTTCGTTGACAGGCACTTTTGTTGAGGTCGGATCTGAACCATCGGATTGTGCTGCGTCACCTCTATCAAGTGATTGATATGCCTTTTCGATGGCTTGAGAATCGGTGGCTGAAAACTTCACGAACTTCTTGGGCACGGCTCCGGCCTTTGGGGCTTCATCCGTACCTGATTCGGTGGCGAAAGGTTTCCGTTTCGCAACATCCACTGCATAATACCATTTGGTAATAAGAGGAGGACAGTCCCTGGGATATCGACGCAAGCTTGGTGAAGGACGAAGACTGATAGTATGGTCAATGCCGGTCGACTGCCTCAATGGTAGGTCATCCCTGGGACCCTGACGAGGAGACTTGGGAGGAGGGGTACTACTCCTACTCCATGGACTTATTGAACTCAAGAATGAGGAGGAGGGCTTTGTTGCTTCGGCCATGCCCTTCCGGACAGCCCGAAGCAAGGCTGGAAAACGATCCAATCTGAGGTCATATAACAAAGAGAAGGTTCAGAGCCACAGCTGGATGAAACAGACAAGTGGATTCTTGAGAATAGTGATCACCAAGACCTGAGAGCTTGAAGACTCAAATGTGCTCAAAATCTAAGGGGCTGATACAGCATCTGGAGGCGTAACACTGGCTTTTTAATAATATACAAATATGGGATAATGGAAGTTGGCGTTGGAACAACAAACAGGAAACGTAAATACGTTTACAGATTCGAGGGAAGGACGACGTAACTGCCTTCCAATCTTCGGAAGATGCCGAGACAATACCAGCCACAGAATAACCTGCATTAGCACTAGTGCCACTAGCCACACCAATCTACTAGCCCCTTATGGACCAAGTAAAATGTCCTGTCTGAACCTGATGGGTGCCTGACTCAGCCTCACACATTTCGTCATAGGCATTCCGGTTTTGAGAGCTAAAAGTACGACAAGCTACGGCGTAATATGACAGGCTGCATCCGTCTCATTCTTTGCGGATTTAGGCCCAGTCATCCACATACCACCTCCTACAAGTAATACAGTTCGTCTGTCTTGCGACGCCTGGAACAGGCACCACAATATCAAAGCACATTAATAGCTTCAGCCTCATCTTAAACTTTCCATCCTTCTACACCATCCTCTCCCTCCCCCTCACTCCCATCATCCTCTTTCTTGAAGCGGGCAGCTGCCCCGCCCCCTCCTCCTATCCAATATGGCCGCAATCCTCAAACTCACCCGCAAATATCCCCAATTCCAACAACAAGAAATCTTTGGGCTACAAGATGCCTTTCGTAAACTCGATATCGATGACAAAGGCTACCTAGACGAAGCCACCGTCATCAAAGCAACTCAGCAATCTGAAGGGCAGTCTTACGATGTGGTCAGACAAGCCTTGAAAGAGGTGGAACTCGACAGCTCGAGACGTGTCGAACTCGAAGACTATGTCGATCTGATCGCCAAAGTTCGAGGTTCCTCACCTGCTCAACAGCGTGTTGCCTCTGGTCCGCAAAGACCCGCCGCAGGCAATGGTCTTCCTACTTCACCTAGACACGGCTCAAAACCTAGCCTAGGAGGTGGCCCTGCTGGAAAGATTCAGGTGCAGGGCTCTTCTGCGAACGTTACGCATACAATCAACGAGGAAGAGCGGACTGCTTTCACCACCCATATCAATGCAGTCCTTGCCGGCGATGCCGACATTGGTCATCTCCTACCTTTTCCAACCGATACCTTTGAAATGTTCGACCACTGCAAGGACGGACTCGTACTCTCCAAGCTCATCAACGACAGTGTTCCCGACACAATTGATGAGCGTGTTTTGAACAAGGTTGGCAAGAAGATCAAATCTCTGAATGCATTCCACATGACTGAAAACAACAATATCGTCATCGAGTCTGCCAAGGGTATTGGTTGCTCCGTCGTCAATATCGGCAGTGGAGACATTATCGAAGTGCGCGAGCATCTTATATTAGGTCTTATCTGGCAAATTATTCGAAGAGGTTTGTTGGGAAAGATTGATATCAAGCTGCACCCCGAATTATATCGCCTGCTTGAGGATGACGAGACTCTGGACCAATTTCTGCGCCTTCCCCCTGAGCAAATCTTGCTCCGATGGTTCAATTATCATCTGAAAAATGCCGGCTGGCAAAGAAGAGTGGCTAACTTCTCCGGCGATGTGAAAGATGGCGAGAACTATACCGTCCTGCTCAATCAACTAAAACCCGATATCTGCTCCAGGGCACCATTGCAAACCCGAGACCTGCTAGAACGTGCAGAGCAGGTCCTACAAAATGCCGAGCGGATTGAGTGCCGGAAATTCCTTACCCCTACTGCCCTTGTTGCTGGAAATCCTAAGCTTAACTTGGCCTTCGTTGCCAACCTGTTCAACACGCACCCAGGCCTAGATCCACTCGAAGAAGGAGAGAAGCCAGAGATTGAAGATTTCGATGCTGAGGGTGAGCGCGAGGCTCGTGTCTTCACCCTCTGGCTCAACAGTTTGGATGTCCAACCCACAGTCAACTCATTCTGGGATGATCTCCGCGATGGCAATGTCCTTCTCCAAGCTTATGACAAGGTCATTCCCGGTAGCGTGAATTGGCGACACGTAAACAAGCCACCGGCGCACGGCGGCGAGATATCTCGATTCAAGGCTGTCGAAAACACCAATTACGTCGTTGAACTCGGAAAGCAGAACCGATTCTCCCTCGTGGGTATCCAGGGTGCAGACATCACCGACGGGCAACGAACATTGACCCTCGGCCTCGTGTGGCAGCTCATGCGACGCGACATTGTGAGCACACTCTCTGGCCTCGCACAACGAATGGGCAAGCGCGAGCTCTCAGACGCAGACATCATCAAATGGGCAAACCAGACCGCCCAGAAAGGTGGGAAGAATTCCCAGATCCGCACCCTCAAGGATCCCGCCGTGACCAGCGGTATCTTCCTCCTCGACGTCTTGAACGGAATCAAAGCCAACTACGTCGACTACGATCTCGTGACTCCCGGAAAGACACCCGACGACGCCTACGCCAATGCCAAGTTGTCCATCAGTATTGCCAGAAAGCTGGGTAAGTATTTCCTTCGCCCCCCTTCAAGGGAGTAAAATCCATGAAACAGATACGAAAGGGCCAAAGAGGCTAACCAACATTTCCGCACCAGGTTCCACCATCTATCTCCTTCCAGACGATATCGTCCAAGGACGAGCCAGACTTGTCCTTACTTTCGTCGGTGCGTATATACAAATCTCAAGCTTGACTCCACTATTATTTCAATCCCCCTCCGTCCCAAAACTAATCATTTGTCCCCACCAGGCGCACTCATGCGAACCGCCGAGAAGGCGGGATTGTAAACCGCCCCCCTCTACGTCCCGCCCCCTTGTTGGCAGCTCCCCCACGGTGTATGTCATCAAACTCAAAGGGGCCGCGTTCGAGCCGCCATCCACCCGAAAACCCAACCACCTTTCCCCCCGCTTTGCAGTGCGATAACTATACGGAGTGTTTACTCTTCTTTTATTCGAAGAAAGTATGAAATGGAATGTCTTATCACCGAAAAGCACGACTTGCAAGATGAGACAAGTGGCGATCTTGGACACGATGACGACGCCAACAACAACGATGATGACTAGTTTCGAGTCCCTGCTTCAGATTTTTAGATAGAGTGCGATGAAAGTCGATGCGTGCCTCGATCGTTGCTTATTCTTGCGCATGGTAGGGCGGGTATCCTTACCATCTTCATCTCGTTAGGCTTCCTTCAAAGGGTCTCTTTCTGCGTTAGCAAGCCGATTACTTAGGTTGCTACTGAGTAGGGTCACTCCAAAGAAAAAAAATTGTTTGCATGTTAATTTTGTCATCTGCCTTTATTGATCTCAGCGCTGACAGGCGCTCTGTCATTCGTGTTCCTCATTCGACCCCTACAATCAAAGCCTCGACTTTCCTGCTCTCGGTCTAGATATGGAATCAAGGTACTCGTCAGACTCTTGCCTCGCTAGGGAGAGGAGGCCAAATAGTTCGCGCCGCAAGCCTTCACTTACCGGCTATGGCCGTCCAAGCAAGAGTAGACCCGTAACTTGGATTTTGAAATCACCAAACTTACTGCAAGTGCTGCTCGAACCACTGCAATGCTTGGATGAAAGCACTCTCCTTTGCGTACTTAATTACGGGGTTGCTCAAGTCCGCTCGGACCGCAAATCCATGCTCCACTCCAGAGTACAGATTGATCTGGTATGGCAGGCCGGTGTCTTTCAGGATGACCTCGCTCTCGTGGCGCTTCTCGGAGGGGAAGATGGAGTCAGTTTCTGCGGCGGAGATGGCAAGTGGGCCCTTGATCGCCTTGAGCTCGTCCGCATCGACGAAGGATGGATGCGCAGTGTATCCAACATCGATCTTGCCGGCTTCGGGCCGAAGATGGCGCACGACATACTTGCCGCCGAAGCAGTATCCAACCGCTCCGATTTTCTGGGAAGGACGGGCATGTGTCAGTAAACATCCTTTCCTCATTGGACAGATCCCAATCAGCGACCTAATGTAATGGCTATCTCATACCTTTGCGTTGTACTTGGTTCGTAACTCGACGATGCAGGAATCAATAATGGGGTCCACCGTTGGGGGTAGATGGGCAGTCTTCTTTGGATGATAGGCGCCTTGAAGCCACTGCATGATGTCGAAATCACTACCACGGTTCAAAGGAATAGGATCCTTGTCAAATAGATCTGGCATAATCACGAAGTAGCCATTGGCAGCGAACTGGTCGGCTATCAATTGGGCATTGATGAAACGGTGGCCGATGACATCGGTGATGCTGTGAATGCGTGGGTAGAAAGATCAGCATCTGAGATTCACTGGGCCCAGTGCCTGTGTTTGTAGACTTGTACGTACAGGAGAATGGCCTTTTCCGTGGATTTATCCTCAGGATAGACTATGTACGTCTCAAAGTCACCAATCTGGATGTATTCACCCTTGGCCTCGCCTTCATGCTTGACGCCTTTGTAGCAGCACGCTCCAGGAGGATTAGATGCCATGGTTGGATTTTAGCGGACTAAGGGTCGAAGGTTTTCCTTTAGAAATGAGTGAGGAGGTGGGGGAAATAGTAGCAAGTAGAGAACAAGAGTGCACCAGCAATTTATAAATCTAGGCAAGAAAGTAGGCAGATTCCTGGTTGCGCAGCTTGAAAAAGATGGTGGCATGGGAAGGAAGGTGGGTTCACCAGGAAGGTGGGGAAAGGATCACCACAGATTCAAAGCGGCAGGAGCGAATTGGAGCAGAATCCGTGTCCGAGGCCGAGTTGCGTACGATCGAGTGCATGGGGACCACGACAATACGAGGAGTCCGAGTGGTATTTAGGGCTTCCAAATCATTTCCAATCTAAACGAGGGGCAGATCCAGGTACATGCCTATTGTAATTCAACATCCCACCACCGATTGGGCAACGGAGACAAAGGTTGAAATGACGTAGACAAGGGGGAGATGTTTCTGACTAAGCAGCCGAACTCTGACATCGAGGTGCTCGAATCAACAGTCGTGGAATCTGCATTGCCTTTCCCTGGGCGAAACTCCGCGGCAAAAAAGGTTCCTGCGATCGGATTCAGATGGAGATATCGTCGGACAAAGCAGATTATTGTGGTCTCTACCCCTGCGTGGCAGCGTGGCCAATGATGGATTTAGGGCGAATATCGGCATTGATCGGCCCCTGACATCGGAAAGGACCAAATATATTCCGACAATGGAGGGAGCTAGCCTCGTTGCGTAGCTGGGAGACTCCCATGCCTACCAATTCTCGTGCGGCTAATGCACCCTCACAGCATTGAAGACGAGATATGGAGAAGCAGGTAGCTCTTGAGTCGTTATTGGGGAAAATGCTCATATCGTTGAGAAAATCAGTGGCGAGCGGGAGACCTTGCACCAAAATTAGATGAGATGCAAAACCAATCAACATCGACAAGACGTCTCACTTATCTTGGAAGACAGGCTGTAAAAGTCGCACACTGGCTGAACTACTACCGCTTTCCAAATAGCCTTGCTAAACCCGTTCGTTACATGGCCAATATGAAGCTGGGCGGTGCCTGGAGGCTTGAACGGAGTCTTGGTCATGCCCTCAACGAGGAAAAGAAGTCTCCCGCCGACGAACTTGGAAGGTCCATTGACCATCTGATGCATGAGATCTTCAGGGAAAGGACTCACCGACCGAGTAGTGGGCCACTCAATACATCCCACCCTCAGGAATAAACGCTTGAACCTTGAAACAGAATCTAAGAGAGGTAAGAGGAGGTTAGAAGCCACCGCCATCAAGGTCAAGTCCTTCTCCTGCAGTTGGAACCTACCTAATATACAGTAAAACGATCGAGGCAAGCGAAATAGAGTAAAAGGGTTCAGTGATACTGCCATGGCCCCCAACTCAACACCTTGCATACGTTCAAAGTGGTAAAGGTTCACTCCTACGAGCCCGTGATATTTCCTAAGGATGCAAAGTCCTGGTGGGTGATTTGGGTGACACTCGAAGAACCCGAAGCAGGATAATATATATGACTCTTAGCTAGAGTCGATGCTAAGAGGAATCTGGAAATGTATTTTGGATGGTTGGCGCTGGTTGACTTCGAGGCTGCCAAACCGGTTGACTCCCCAAGGCCCGCTGTCATCGAAAGCTTGTTACAAGCCCGAGCATTGCTCCTTAAATTTCACACGACAAGCAACGACCGTTCTCCTCAGTCCTTACTGATCAGTGATGACCCCATCTCATTCCAATCCTTTGTGGGTGCCTTGCTGTCACCAAAAGACTGCATGACAACGCACGCTCCCATCCATGGTCAATACTCTGACTGTCTTCCCAAACAGGCAACTATAGTACTGGACAACGCCAATACTGCCATCAGTCACTGAGATTATTCTCCCCCCTTTCCACTTTTCACGTTAGACGGATGATGGAGTTGTTAACACGTGGCTCTCCTTCCAATCCAATTGGAATATTTGATCTCGTGGTGCCATCGAGCCAGACTCATTGATTGAATGAAATCGGTTCTTTAAAAGCATTATTACTGTGTTGGGGTTCACGCCCACCAATTGTTCGAGATCCAGGTTTGTGCTGATAAGAGCACTCCCTCCATGACGTACTGTGAGTATACCCAGAGAGCTTTGAACAGCTACCTGCTACTTGACCTTCAAGCCTCGAGAGAATCTTAGACCTTTCGTCTTCATCCAGCTATAACACCAGCCAATTGCGCACTGGCATTGAATCGACAGTTTGGCGGATCTCTCCCAGCTGCCAAATTCTCCTGACATTCCAACCCAAGTCAATATCTGTTCTCAATCCTTACACAAGATGCTCGTGCGGATTGGGAGTCTTTCTTCCCCTTCCCCTTTCATTTGGCCTGGGGACTGTTCTCATATTATCCATCCCAATCCCCTCTATCCCAGGATCGATATGGTTGCTCCATACTTGATGGTGAGATTCACGCGGAAGCCGGGCTATGAATCACGTTTGCGCTTGATCTTGTACGGAACTCATAACAGACTCACAGTCATTTGAACTGGATCTCCCTCGAAGTAGGGCTTGGATCCTTTCCACCAGGTCTATCTGTTCTATCGATTGGCCCGCACCAGTACTATACCAGAAAACACACTAAGCAGGACTCCAAAGCATCTCAACCCCATAACCACGATGCTAACAAGACACCTTCCAGTAACGCTCCTCCTCACCCTTCTCACAAGCACGACTCTCTCCCTCGTCGTGCCTCACCTCGGCCACAACATAGTATTAACGCGCACATGGTCATCGACGACACTGTCATCATTAACCGACCTCAAACAACTGCACACCATCAAAACCCAAAGCAACAGCCTCATATGCCAGGCCAACACCCAAGGCATGTCATGCTTCGGCGGCATCCCAGTGACACTGCAGACGTGCAGAGACGTCTGCATCTGCGAGAACGGCCAGATCTCATGCCCCACGTACAAGTTCTGCGACGACGCGACCATGGACGCGTTCTGCAGCGGGATGTGCGCCTGTACCATCTCAAACTCGAACTCGGACTTACTACCGAGCAACATACGACTCGGCCTCAATGACGACAGTCATAAAGACAACTACCGTGACAAGATCTTGCTCTCTAGTCACCATTACCTATACGCGGAGTCCAGACAGCTGTACGACGACGACGACGACGACGAC
>Ga0105239_10003108_pt1 | contig 20588 bp, 15 predicted proteins | sample KBSC44metaG_FD_92761 | JGI IMG/M metagenome (GOLD analysis project Ga0105239, IMG submission 92761) | Corn rhizosphere microbial communities from Kellogg Biological Station, Michigan, USA - KBS C4-4 metaG | ecosystem: Host-associated > Plants > Roots > Rhizosphere > Soil | place: Michigan, USA... | reverse complement strand
GGACGAGGCCGATCACGGGACGGCCGATCAGTTGTTTATCGACCCCGTTGAGTGCATCGACTGCGGCGCGTGCGTCCCGGCATGCCCGGTTTCGGCGATCTTCGCGCAGGACGATGTGCCGGAGAAATGGGCGCATTTTACGCAGAAGAACGCGGAGCATTTCGGACGGTAGTTCGAGGTCGAGCGAGGTTAAAGAACGCGTCCGCTGAGGCGGGCGCGTTTTTGCGTGCGGAGGGGCAAGCATGGGGCACCGGCGCTAAACATCAGGCTTTTTCGTGAGCCAATCGGGATCTGCTGCGTAAAACGCGTCTCCAATATCGATCTGATGGAAACCGAGGGCAAGGAGCTCTCGAATCAGATCATCAATGCTCATCGGAGCTGATGTAGCCCATTCCGGTCTCACCCAAGATAGAGAAGGCGAGAACTTGAAGGCCTCTGCCGAATATAGCCCACCCTGTTCCTTCTTAATGCTCAGACCGCACGCGCCAAGATCCATTGATCTTATGATAAACAACTGCTCTCGGGTCTTTGACTTTTGTCTATAGGCTATCGAGTTTATGCAGTAAGCGGTGGTGTGTGTTCGGATGTTGGTTGAGGAACAACTCTTGGCGGTGTTGACGTCAGAAGCGGTGGTGTTGCGCACTTGGCCGGTACATGAGGCTGACCTAGTGGTGAGCTTCTTTACGCGCGACTACGGAAAGATGAAGGGTGTGGCGAAGGCAGCGCTGAAGAGCCGCAAGCGATTTGGCGGGGCGCTGGAGCCAATGACATTGGCTCGGGCCTGGTTCGTAGAGAAGCCGAAGCAGGAACTGGTGAGGCTGGATCAGCTGGAGATTGTGCGGTCTCCGTTGTCACTTCCTGTCGATGCAACGAGGCTGATGGTGCTGAGTCTTTATGCAGAGGTGCTGGAGCAGGCGCTGCCGGAGCACGATCCGCAGGAGACGGTGTTCCGGCTGATTGCTTCGGTGCTGGAGCAGACGACGGTGGAGCAGCCGTGGATGCCGTTGACGTACTTCGAACTGTGGATGACGCGGCTGCTGGGGTTGCTGCCTGATCTGGCGCATTGCATTGCGTGCGGTGAAGCGTTGATTGGGGGAGAGACGAGCTTCAACGCGTATGCGGACGGGTTGTTCTGCCGTGTGCACAGGCCGGGAAATGCGAGCGAGTTGTCGGCCGACTCGTGGCAGATGGCGCTGAAGATGCTGCGCGCGCCGGTGGGGGCGTTTGCGGGTGAGGCGTGGCCGCGGAGGCGTGGGCAGGACTTGCGGCGGTTCGCACTGCAGGCGTTGGAGAGGCATTTGGAGAGGAAAATGAAGTCGGCGGAGATGCTGGCGAGGTTTGCGATTTAGCTATTCGCTGGGCGATGTGAGTCTGGCTTGTTTGTTTCCCACCCAAGCCGCTTTAGATTAGCTGCATCCGACGCGCTGATGTAGCGGCTTGGATGGGGCACCCGGAGTCTTGGAAGAACCCTGTCTTGTAATCCCGCCCTAGCAGATCCAGGGCGGGGTACCCGAGCTTCTGTCTTGGCGGTTAGAAGAGGATAGAGGGGAGCCACGCTCCGGCAGGGCTGTTGTACAGTCCTGTTGACATGAGGTTCATGGGCTCGACCACGCGAAGGCCGTTCAAGAGGCACCAGCGGAAGAGATCGGCGTTGCGTGTGGGGACGAGGACGCCGGGGCCGCCGTATGACTCGACTGAGCCGAGAAGGGCCTGAAGATCCTGGTTGGATTCGGCGGTGGTATGTCCGAAGAAGGCGAGGGCACTGGAGTAGCCGGTGATGCGCCCGGCGCGTTCGACCACCAGTGCGGAACCTTGCTGTGTTGAGAATGCAAGATCGTCGGCGCGATCGTAACCGTGTATACGTCGGGAAAGGGCGTTGCAGGAGGGGAGATCAGCGGAGGTTGCGGAGCGGACGTGACAGCCGGGGATCAATCTCTCGCGGGTACGGCCCTGCATGACTACGAGCGGCTCGCGGACGTCAAAGCCAAGAGAGGCGTAGAGCGAGAGCGACCGAGTGTTGAAGGCGGCCTGGACGAGGCGAATGCCGGCGGAGTTGCGTTCGCGGGAGCGGTCCATGACTGCTTGCATAAGGCGGCGTCCAACGCCACGGTTCTGGGTGTTGGGATCGACAGTAATGGGGCCGACTCCGTGAATGATGGCGCGCTCGTCGAGGCAGTTGGAACCAAGTATCTGGCCGTCAGATTCTGCGATGACGCAGTAGATGCCAGGGGCCTTGAACATATTTTGGATCAAGCCGCCGGCATATTCAGGGTTAGGAAAATCGCAGGGGAAATTGTGGGCCGCGTTGACCGCGGAGAATGCGTCGTAGCAGATTTTGCCACAGGCCGCGACGTCTTCTGGAGTGGCCTGGCGGATGAGGATGTCGTTAGCAGATGACATGGAGGGACCTCGAGGAAGCGGGGGAAGTATAGCAAGCTCGATCAGGGATGCGTTCGTTTGTTCCCGATCCCCATGTCTTCAAGATCAGACGCAACCTCGGAACTACTTGGAGGATTCGAGGAGCGAGTTACGATCGAGATCGGCGGATTGAATGAGCGCCTCGGAGAGCGATTCGGAGACGGTTACGGGGTTCGCACCTTCTCCGGAATGAACCATGCCCACGGCCTGGTTTTTGCCGGCCTTCTTGGCGCGATAGAGTGCGCGGTCAGCGAACTTGAGAACGCCTTCATAGCTGACGGCCTGCACATCGTCCTCGTGCCAGGGAAATGCGGCCCAGCCAATGGAGCAGGTCTGCCCGGTTTGTTCTAAGGCATCGATTTGAAAGGGCGTGTTGCGAAAGGCATCGAGGATGCGGTTGGCGAGGATGCCGGCCTGGTTGCGATCAGAGCAACGGGAGACAACGAGGAACTCTTCACCGCCCCAACGGACAAGCAAATCTGAATTTCGAATGGCGGAGGATACCCGGCGAGCGGATTCGATGAGCAAACGATCGCCACCGTCGTGTCCGAAGCGGTCGTTTGCCTTTTTGAAGTTGTCGAGATCGATGAGGTAGAAGATGATGTCGCGTTCGGTGTTGTTGCCGCCTTCGAGGTGAGCGCGAACGGATTGAGCTACGTCGCGCTGGATGTTCTCAAAGAAGAAGCGTCGATTGCGGGTACCCGTGAGAGGGTCAGTGGTGGAAGACCACTGGAGAACAAGATTGGAGTGCTTGAGTTCGAGATGAAGAAGTTGCTGCTTGAGGAATACCAGACCGGCCATAGCAAACATGACGAGGGCGGTAACGAGGACCCGGAAGTGGACGATTTGAGTAGAGAGGCCTGGCTCGAGGATGGCAACGACAACCATGACCGGGAGAGAGAGTACCGCGACGATGGAGAGAGCGGTCATCCATGAGCGGTTGCTGTCGTGCTCATCGGATTCGCGGTCGAGTCGGAGGCTGGCGCCGAAGATGGCAAGAAGGATGTAAGCGGCCCAAGAGGCGAGGTAAGGGACGTCGTACCAGCTGCCGACAAAGTACGAATACTTCTCGATGGCTCTGTTCTCGATTGCGAACCAGAGGTAATTGAAGAGGATCGCGACGGAATAGAGAATGTAGAAGCGACGCCAGGTGTCAGAGCAGTGGCGGATGAGCTGTGATAACACACCGACGATGATGACGATCTCGCCGAGGTAGAGGTTGTCGTAGTTGCGGTTGTAAAGACTCTCGTTAGGCGAGACATATTGCCAGCAGCTCACGAGGTAGGCGTAGAGAAATACCCACCAGAGTACAAGGAGAAGAAAGTCGACCGTTCCGAGGCGGGCGCTGCGGCGCGACTGCTGAAGATGCGGCCGCAGGAGAAAGCCTGAGAGCATGAGCAGCCCGGGAACGAACAGAAGTACGTCTCCCGCAAAGAGCATTGGAACCGGCTTCTGAAGGAATACATCGTAGTACATCCACCAGAATTGGTTGACGAGGGCAACGAACCAACCAATGGACTGCATGATCCAGAAGACGCGGAGGCGCCCGCGTGTAGGGATCGCATTGCGACCGAAGGCAATGACAAGCGCTAGCAAAAGAAGGGAAGAGGCGATATCGGTGAAGGCGCTGAGGAGTACCCCGCGACGAAGCAGGGTTGAGGCTGCTAATTGGACGAGTGTCAGGGAGAGGGCGGTGGCAATCCAGAATTTCGTGGTCTTACGCACGGGGCCTCTCGCTCTTCCAGGAATGATTATCGACAATTTCTCGCGCGGGAAACAGGGATAGAACGTGGTAGTTGGATGGTACTTTTGGATTAAGGTTTTGCGCTGATTGTAAATAACTTAAGAAGTCGGTCAATCCGTCTTCAGGGAGTGACTTAAGGGTAGGCCTGGAGGCTGTGTTCGGCTGATAGACTGGGCGTTAGTCCTGATGAAAGAGAATAAATGGTGGCCTCTCTAGGATCTGTTCCTCAAAAATCAGCGTTGACGTTCCAGGAGTTGCTGTTTCGGTTGCAGGGCTTCTGGGCGGAGCGCGGGTGTGTGCTCCAGCAGCCTTATGACGTTGAAGTGGGCGCGGGTACGATGGCTCCGGAGACGTTCTTGCGGGTTCTGGGACCGAAGCCGTATCGCGTGGGGTATGCGCAGCCCTCGCGCAGACCGGCAGACGGAAGATATGGCGAGAACCCGAATAGGCTGTTCAAACACACGCAGTTTCAGCTGATTCTCAAGCCGCCTCCGGTGAATGTGCAGGAGCTGTATCTCGAATCGCTAGAAGCGATTGGGATCGATTTGAAAAAGCACGACTTGAAGTTTGAAGAGGACAACTGGGAGTGGCCGGCCGGAGGGGCATGGGGCGTGGGCTGGCAGGTGATGCTGGATGGGCTGGAAGTTACGCAGTTCACCTACTTCCAGCAGTGCGGCGGAATGGATCTGGATCCCATGTGCGCGGAACTTACGTATGGGATGGAGCGCATCGCTGCGTTTCTGCAGGATGTGGACTCGATTTACGACATCGTGTGGGCGCGCGACCCAGGGACCGGCGCGGAGATGACCTACGGCGAAGTGAGGCTTGGAGAAGAACTGCAGTTTTCGGTTTACAACTTCGAGGATGCTGACGTGCCGCGGCTCTGGGAGCACTTCAACTCGTACGAGGCAGAGGCGCATGGATTGCTGGCGCGGGCCGCCGCGTTATTCGAGAAAAAAGATGCCACTTCCCTAGAGAAGAAACGGTTTCCACTGCTGCCGACGTATGAACTGGCGTTGAAGTGTTCGAACCTCTTCAACATTCTGGATGCTCGTGGAGCGATCAGCGTTACGGAGCGTGTAGGTGTGATCGGAAGGATTCGAGCGCTGGCGGTGGGCGTGGCAAAAGCCTACGCGGTGCAGCAGGCTGCATGAGTTCCTTGCCTGCGGCACTGGCAGAGCCCGGACGGGCCACCCAGGATTTTTGGTAGAGCGGAGTTAGCCGCGCTTCGCGCAGTGTTCGCGGAGTTAGCGAGAAAGAAACGATACATGGCGGACTTTTTACTTGAGATTGGGCTGGAGGAGATTCCGGCGCGGATGATTGCGGGGGCCGAAGCGGAACTCGGCAAGCGGGTGAAAGAGCTGCTGACGCGTGAGCGGTTGCTGGATGACGGCGCGACGGTGAAGACGTTCTCGACCCCGCGACGGATCGCTGTGCTGGTGACGGGCGTGAGCGCGGCGCAGGCCGATGTTGAAGAGAAGCTGACCGGACCGTCTTGGAGTGTTGCGTTCAAGGATGGAAGCGCGACAAAGGCTGCGGAGGCGTTCGCCAAGAAGGCGGGAGTGGATGTTGCGGCTCTGGAGAAGGTGACAACGGCGAAGGGCGAGTACATAGGCGCGACCGTGAAGCGGGCGGGGAAGGGCACGCCGGAGCTTCTGGGCAGTGAATTGCCGAAGGAAGTGCTCGGAATTTATTGGGCCAAGAATATGTATTGGCGGGCAGGCAAGCCGGAAAGGTTCGTGCGGCCTGTGCGCTGGGTTGTGGCGATGCTGGATGGTGCCGTGGTGCCGCTGGAGATTGCGGGGATTGCGGCTGGGAATACGAGCCGAGGGCATCGAATTTTGCACGGAGACGCCCCGGTTGCGATCGGGTCGGCGAAGGAATATCCCGAAGTCCTGCGCGGAGCGTCGGTTCTTGTTGATGTAGAAGAACGACGGCAGGTGATTCGGAAGGCTCTGGATAAGGTCACGCGGACAGTTGCGGGCGCGCGATGGCGTGAGGATGAGGCGCTGGTAGAAACCGTTTTACATTTGACCGAATTCCCGACGGTGATACTTGGGAACTTCGAAGAGGAGTATCTGGCGCTGCCGGAAGAGGTGCTGGTGACGGTGATGCGCGATCACCAGAAGTATTTTGCGGTGGAAGATGCTAACGGAAAGCTGGCTCCGCATTTTCTGGCGGTTCTTAACACAAAGGCAGATGAGGACGGCGAGGCGATCATTCGGCATGGGAACCAGAAGGTGCTGCGAGCGCGATTCAAGGACGCGCGGTTCTTCTGGGATGTCGATCAGAAGACGCCACTGACGGAACGGGTGGAGAGCCTGAAGGCCGTGACGTTCCAGAAGGAACTGGGGTCGTATTACTGGAAGACGGAAGAGAATCTTGAGACGGCGACTTTTCTGACGGAGTTGACTACTAAAGCTGGCGTGAAGTTCGACCAGGATGCGCTGAAAGCTGCGGTGCGGCTGGCTAAGACAGACTTAACCGCTGAGTTGGTAAAGGAATTTACGGAGCTGCAGGGAGTCGTGGGCGGACTGTATGCACGCGCACAGGGACTTGGCGAGCGTGTCGCTCTAGCTATCTATGAGCAGTACATGCCGGCGTCGGTTGAAGACAACATTCCCGCCACGGTTGAGGGACAGCTGCTCGGGCTCGCGGATCGGATCCAGACGATTGCGGCGATGTTTGGAATTGGATTGCAGCCGACAGGATCGAAGGATCCGTTTGCTTTGCGGCGTGCGGCGAATGCGATTGTGAAGATTTTGGCGGAATCGGAACTCCCGCTGAAGCTGAGTGAAGTTGCGCACTCGGCGCTGACGGACGATGTCAACGAGCGGAAGGTTCTGGAGTTCCTGACGGAGCGGTTGAACTTTTATTTGAAAGACGTGCGCGGATTATCGTATGACGTAGTGAGCGCGGTTTTGGCGTCGGGTGCGGATGACGTTCGCGATGCGATTGCGCGTGCGGAAGCATTGACGGCGGCCCGGGCTTCGGCGGATTTCGAGGCGGTGTCGGCGGCGTTCAAGCGGATCAACAACATTCTTCGACAGGCGGCGGAGAAGGGGTTTGCTGTGGGTTCCCCAGATGCGGCAACGCTCTCTCCTGAGGCGCAGAAGCTGAAAGATGCGGCTGCGACACTGGCGCCTGAGGTCGCGACTCTGCGGCAGGAGCGCGCATATGGCGAGGCGCTCGGGAAGATTGCGACGCTGAGGCCGGTGGTGGACGCGTTCTTTGACAAGGTGATGGTGCTCGATCCGGATGCCCAGGTTCGAGGGGCGCACCTCGGACTGATCGATGGGGTGTTGAAAGGATTTTCGGGGATCGCGGATTTCTCAGAGATCGTCACGGGGTAGATGTTTCGTGTGGGGCAGTCAAGCTTGACATTCAGACTCCAACAACGGATTCGAGCATCTTTCCGGTTCGCAAATGCGAGGGACCCGGAGCACCCGGTGACGCAACGACTGAACCCTAGTGACTGGAATTCAGGAGCTGATTGGCGGCGGACATTCCGCCGGCGCGCAGGATTCCGGGCACGTTGAAGTGATTGAGATAGTCTGCATCTGTTTGCAGCGACGGAGTACCGCTGAGATGGAGCGATACGGGAGACTCGCTGAGCGCAGCGGCGAAGGTGGCCCAGATGCCTGCGTCGCCTGAGGCGAAGATGTCGATCTTCTGATGATCTTTTGCCTCATAGGCGATGGCAGTGAGAATATCCTGCACGCGCGCTGCGTTGATGCTCACATTAAAGGTGAGGAATTTCGGGTATCCCGCTGCGGAATCGGCACTTCCCTCATCGTCAGACTCGTCCGGTCTTGAGACAGGAGCGACCGCAGGATCGCCGGGCCGATACGCCTTTGTGGCGCCCGTTTGAAACACATTGAGCAGAAGGATAGGGCGCCTTTCCTCTTTCAACCGCTTCACAACTTCGGTCTGGATTGCGGCAGATGATCCTTCAGGATTGATCACGATCGATGGATTGCCTGCACCTGCAATCCATGTCCCCGAGACGCGGTCCTTTCTCGACGGGCGGCTGAAGACGATTGCGTCGCCTTGCTTTTCTGCAATCACGTCGTGGGGTATTTCAACAGCAAGCGTCTGACGCAGACGGCCGCGGACGAACTCCGGAGATGCTGTCTGCTGGTTTCGATTCTCCGCAAGACGCTTCCAGTGACGAAACACACCTTCGGCATCGAGTGCGCCGGTGGGCAGGGGATGGTTTGAAAGAGCCAGCATCTCCTGAAGCATGGGAACCGCGATGTCGTGTTCATGTAATTCGCGTGCCGAGCTTAGACCTGGATGGTGTCTGGAAAAGAACTGATATACAGCTTCGCGGCTTTGTTGATTGAAATTGTGGTCGGCCTGAAACTGGACTACTTCAACCTGGTCGGCTTTGCCGTAGAGCTCGTAGATGCGCTGAATGGCGGGGAACTCTTCCTTCGGCACGTTGTGGGTCCAGTCTCCAGTTGCTGAAACCAGCAGCATCGGTTTGGGCGCGAACATGGCAGCAATTTCGACGTTGCTCGTTCCGAGACGAAGTCCGGGTGCGTTCTCGCACAGATCTCCGCCTTGCATGATTGCGGAGACCATGTTGACGGGAGATGCGAATTGGATGCGGTCATCGACTGCGGTGAGCAGAAAGACCTGCGTCGCTCCGCCGGAGGCTCCGGTGGCGCCAAGCTGCGTCGTATCTACGTCTGGGAGAGAGGCGAGGAAGTCAAGGCTGCGGATGGAGTTCCATAGCTGCAGACCCAACGGACCGAAGGACCAGAGCCTCTGCTCGGGGCTGCCGAAGTGATGCGGCATCTGAATCGTGTCGTTGTAGCCAAGCATGTCATATGCGAAGACGACATATCCCTGACGCGCAAGGCTAATGCCGAGGGATGGTCCGGAGTACGCAGGCGTGTTTTCGAGACGCCCATAGTTCCAATGCCCGTGAGGATTGAGGATTGCGGGATGCTTTTCAGCGCTTTTGCGTGGACGGTATAGATTGCCCCCGAGATAGAAGCCGGGCAGCGTTTCAATCAGCACCTTTTCGATGGTGTAATCTTTCGCCTCAATTCTGCCGTAGATCTGCGGGTGAAGCGGAGTTCTGTCAGGCATGGGCGAAAGGCCGGCTGAAACAAGAATCTGGTTGCGCAGAAAAGCCTTGCGCTGCTCCCAGGCTGAGAGGCTGGAGAATCTAGGCAATGGAAGAGGGGTGTCAGTGGTGACGATGATTGTGTTGCGAGCGTCCTGCTGGGGGATTTGCGAATTCAGGGATTCATTCGCGCAGAACAGGAGAAGCAGAGGCGCAATACAGAGAAGCAGCGAGGAACGATGAGTGTTGTGGTGAATGTGTTTCATGGCTCTGATTCGCCGAGCCAGTCTAGCACTGAGAGGTGTTGGTGGGGACATAGAATGTGCGTCACATTTTCTCGAGAGGAGTCCCCGGTCTCGGGGTTCGAGACCGGGGCAGCCGCACCCAGGATGTATGAAGTGTGTATTTACTGTACGGTGTAAGAAACTCGGGTACGGTGAAGGACGTTGTAGCGGTAGTCAAGATCGAGCACGGTGATGTTGTGCGATCCCGGAGATAGACTGAAGTATTGATTAACGTCGGACCCGTAAAACCGGCCGAGCTTGACACCGTTATCCCAGACTTGCATCTGGCTGACGGGAACCGACTCCGTCGCACTTGCGACAACGTGCACAGTGCTCATGCTGACGCTTTCGCCTGGTGCGGGTGAACTGACTTGCACGCCTTCGACGGCGGCCTCAACGTTGTGGGTGACTGAAGCCTGGTGAATCGCGTTGAAGGAAGAATCGTAGTCGACGACTGTGGTTGTATGCGTGCCCGGTTCAAGATTGAAGACCGCATCGATATCCGTTCCATAAACGCCGAGCTTTCTGCCGTTGTCCCAGACTTGCGTCTGGCTGACAGTCTTGCTTTCTGAAGCGGTGGCGATCAATCGGACGGGGCCCGTTTCGACAGACCCGTTGCCGGGGGTCGAGATGATGACGCTATTTGCTGGCGAGCCGGAGCCAGATGTCTTGAAGAAGTCGGCCATGGGTACGGCATTGGCGGCGGCGCCAGGGCAGGGAGAGAGACCCATGGCGGCGCAAATGGTCTTGAGTACGCTTTCGTTGTGATAGGTGATGGTCGATTTGTATCCGGACTTGATCTGCGGACCAATGACCAGGTTCGCGGTACGTCCGCCGCAACCAGTGGAATCGGTTGCAGAGCAGCGGTTGTCGGTGGAGAGCGTACCTTCATCCCAAACGATGAAGAGAAGACCGTCGCCGCCTGGCGCGAACTCGGGCAGCGCCAGGATTGCTGGAAGATTGTCCTGAAGCCATTGATCGGCGGCTGCGAGCGAGCCGTCGTGCGCATCTTCGTCGCCGTCAGGTGTGACGTATGCAAAGTTAGGGGTTTTGTTGTCGGCGATGTCGATTGCGAGTTGCGCGTAAGGAACGCTCTTTTTGTCCTGGCCGGTTCCTGGGCAGACGTCGGAGAAGTCGATTAACGGATTGTGTCGGCGGTAGTAAGCATCCGTACTGCCGTATTTCAAGCCTTGATAACCAGCATAGGGCAGGTTCTGTTGGTACGTCTTCCAACTGTAGCCTCTATTGAGGAGTTCACGGACGACGTTGTCATGAGTATGTGCGCAAGAAGTTGTGTTGTTATCCAGTTCGACGGGCGCGCCGGCAACGAACCACATGAGCGCTGGAAGGGAACTGTGCTGATTGGCGTAGAACTGCGTGGCCAGGCCGTACTTATCTATTAGTTGGTTGTAGTAGGGCATCGACGAATTGCCGACGATGTTTTCATAGCTGTGATTTTCTTCAGTAATGATCCAGACGTGCGAGGATCTTGGCACAGTTTGAGAGTAAGTAAATCTTGCGAAGAAAAGAAATATGAGTACGGACACACGTATATTAATCGACCGCATTTAGTAGACCCCGATGTGATTAAGGTATGGAACTGGCTTAGGTATACAACGGAAGTTGTAACTGCGCGCCCGTTACTATCGGTTTTGCGCATAACGAAGGTCGCGGGAGATGTGCGTTGAAGAGGGTTACCGGGATGGTGGTTTCCCCGGGCCGCAGACGACGCGATGAAGCCCAGCGACCGCGGCTCAACCGTAGGTTGAGCTCGTTCATCTATCACTGCAGGGAGGTTCCAGCATCCCACCCTAAACGCAAAGAATGCGTTCAGGATGGGGCATAGATTCGGCGGGACGGAATTCTACTGGACGGAGTAGAAGACGCTGGTGCGATGGAGGACGTTGTAGTGCTGATCGAGATCCAGTACGGTGACGGTATGCGATCCGGGCTTGAGGCTGAAGTACTGGTTGACGTCGGTGCCGATGTAGCGACCGAGCTTAGTCCCGTTATCCCACACCTGAACCTGGCTGACGGGAACAGGCTCGCTGGCGTGTGCTACTACGTGTACGGTAGTCAGGTTGAAGATCTGATCGATCGTCGGCGATATGACCTGGACTCCGTTGGGTTGAGGCTGCACCGTGTAGGTGACAGAAGACTGATGGATGAGGTTGTGAGAGGAATCGAAGTCGCGCACGGTGGTGACATGGGTTCCGGGCGAGAGATTGTAGACGGCGTCGATTTGTATGCCATAGACGCCTAGCTGCTGGCCGTTGTCCCATACCTGAGTCTCGCTGACGGGCTGGTCTTCAGAGGCGGTGGCAAGGAGATGTACCGACCCCTGAATGGTGGACCCATTGCCGGGTGTCGAGATGATGACGCTGTTAGAGGGATTGCCGGACGAGTCTGCGTTAAAAAAGTCAGACATGGGATCTGCGTTCTGCGCTGCACCGGGACAGGGGGAGAGGCCCATAGCCGCGCAGACAGTTTTAAGAACGCTCTCATTGTGGTAAGTGATGGTGGATTGGAAGCCAGACTTCACTTGCGGCCCGATGACAAGGTTGGCGGTTCTTCCGCCGCAACCAGTGGAATCGGTGGCGGAGCAGCGGTTGTCGGTTGAGAGAGTGCCTTCGTCCCACACGATGAAGAGGATTCCATCGCCGCCCGGAGCAAACTCAGGAAGAGCGAGAATCGTGGGGACATTGGTCTGAAGCCATTGATCGGCAGCCGCGAGCGAGCCGTCATGTGCATCCTCATCTCCGTCTGGAGTGACGTAGGCGAAGTTGGGCGTTTGATTGTTGGCGATATCGGTTGCGAGCTGGGTGTAGGGGACGCTATTTTTTTCCTGACCCGTTCCCGGGCAGACGTCGGAGAAGTCGATAAGAGGATTGTGACGGCGGTAGTAGGCGTCGGTGGTTCCACTTTTCAGCCCCTGGTATCCAGCGTAGGGCATGTTTTGCTGATAGCTACGCCATGTATAGCCCTGCTTCAGGAGTTCGCGGACAACATTGTCGTCTTTGTGGTCGCAGGAGGTGGTGTTGTTGTTGAGCTCGACGGGAGCTCCGGCTACGAACCACATCAAAGCGGGGAGCGAGCTGTGCTGATTGGAGTAAAACTGCGCAGCTAGTCCGTACTGCTGGATAAGGCGGTTGTAGTAGGGCATTTGCGAGCTGCCAACTACGGACTCATAGCTGTGGTTTTCTTCCGTAATGATCCAGACATGGGAGGATCGGGGAACGGTCTGAGCGTTGAGGCATGCGGCAAAGGCCAAGAGCAGGAGCGCAGGAATACGAGCAGGGATCGCCTTCATTGGGGGTGTCCGTTGGAATTGATTTTTGGAATAGCCGAGGCAGGCAGCTAGGGGAGCAGTGAGGGTTCCAAGGATCGCGAGGAATGTGATGAAGACTTATCGGGTAATAAGAAGGTCTTGCCAGAATATTAGTTTCGCATTTTGGGAGCTCTTACTGGCTAACTCGGATGCAAGTTATGGGATTTATGTCGTCCGGCACATCGACTATCGCGGTGGCGGGATTCGGACAACGACCGCGCGGCACGAGCGAACAGGGCCGCACTGGGTAGGCTTGAGGGACTTATCAAGGCAGATTTCTACGGCTGTGAGGTAGTTATTGCCGCAACTGACCGCGAGGCTCTCGCGGGGGATCCGGGGATTCTCGACCATGAAAAGGTTCATGATCTGGTTAGGTGACATGGAAGTTTGTTGCGTGAGGGTCTGAAGTCTCTGCGGTACGGTTACAGACTTGTATGCGACGCGGGCGGTGGCAAGGAAAGAGTCGGCCGAGAGACCAGAGCAGGTGCCATGAGTGCGCCACTCGTGTTGCAAGAGACCCTGGTCGGGGTAAATGTCTTTGAAGGCTGCGGGGTCGGAGGGACCGGGGGCGCTGGAGCAGTTTTCGGGGTATGTGCCGTCGTAGTTCTGCGGCCAGAGACCATGAAGAACGAAGGTGGAGTGCATGGCGCACTCAGGGGCGTCGGAGTGGGAGTGGCAGAACTCGGGTGACCAGGAGAGGTTGAGCAGATAGTAGTCAAAACCGGAACCGATCGGGAGGGCTGCGCGCTGGGCGGAGGAAGAACTAGAGGATGCAGCGGGGACGGTGGAGGATTTGCATGCGATGAGGGAGAGTAGGAGTGCGAGGCTCACGGAGAAGGCCGCGGGTTTCATGGGGGGAGGATAGCAGGAAACGGTTTCCCGCCGTCCGGTGGCTGTTCTCAGCTGCTTATTTCTAGAGAGCAATGGCTCTCTTTTTTTCGCGCTTTTCCTTGTACATGGCTTTGTCCGCGCGGGCAACGACGGCCTTAAGGGGCTCAGTTGAGCCCGGCTCACTGGCTGCGTAACCAAGACTCAGAGAGATGCTGTGACCATCCATGACGTTTCTGGCAGATGCGGCGGAGCGAAGCCGCTCTATGGCGGTCGAGATTTCAAGCGGCTCGAAGAAACCTGCTACGACAAATTCGTCACCGCCAAGACGACCGATAACGTCGGTCTCGCGAAATGTGGAGGAGAGCAGCCTTGCGGTCTCGATAAGAAAGACTGACCCCGTGCTGTGCCCCAGCGTGTCATTGATGACTTTCAAGTTGTCCATATCGACGAAGAGAACGCCAAATGGCTGACGCGATCGAGCTGCGAGCCGATAGGCCTGTTCGGCGAAAAGGTTGAAGCCCCTGTAGTTGTAAAGACCAGTGAGCTCGTCGCGGAGGTTGAGTTGCTGAATCTCCGACTGCATGCGAAGGATCAATCGCGAAAGCCCGAAGAGCAGTACGAACGAGATGAGGGTTGCGGATGAGGACAGGATCGCGGTGACGTAGTGGGTTGGAACGAGATGAGAGTCCAGCAAGCGAGCGCGGCTGACTTCGCGGATGATGGGGAGAGTAAGGAGAAGCGGCGCAAGGATCCGAGCGAACTGTCCGTCGACTCCGCCGGTGAGTAGAAAGGAAAAGACGCCGAATTCGGCACGGCGAAGAACTGCAGTGACGGTGAGGAGCCCGAGACAGGCGAGGGTAGGGAGCTTGACAGGGCCGACGACGGACGAACCGGGGATCTGCATCAAGCCATAAATGAACTCAGAAAACAGCACCAATACGATGAACGCGAGGATGCACGTCAGGCCGTCTGTGATGTGACTGAGCAGAGAATTGCTTGTGCGAAGGAAGAAGATGACGGTCCCGACAAGCAGAAATGCGACCGGCGCCAGGAAAAAGCGGCCGATGTGCGGATCGAGTGAATGATCCGTCGGCGAAGGGTTCGTGTTTGAATAGGCGAACCACAAGGCAGAGACAGCGATGATTGCTGTTGCGGCGCTGAGGAGATAACCGGCACGCCGAAGCCGTTCTGTTCGTCCGCTTTCAAGAAAGAAGAGTGCGAGCGACGCGCAAAGAGCTCCCGACGCAGACGACAGCCGCATGTGGAGCAAGGTGGAAGGAAGGTAATGCTCGAGTGGGGCAAAGAAGAACGATAGAACGTTGAGCAGGGCGATCTGCGCGGAGGTGATGAGGCAGATTTGTTCAAGAAAGAAAACGCTATGAAGTAGATTATGGCTCGGTTCGTGAATGTTTGAAGCCCGTATCGGCATGATCCAAGATTCCGAACGCTCAGCGCAAAAATGAGATGTAGTTGTCGGGCTTTCCCTACCTTATAGCAGTTGAGGGCTCAGATCGGAGTGCAACTTTTGTTTGAGTGCGGAGTTGTGTTCCCTTGTAAACAAAACTGACTTTGAATCCAGCGAATCAGCGGAGGACAGCTGGAGGGGCTTCAAAGCTGGAGAGCTCAGCGAAAAGGTTTTCGGGGAGCTTGAGGGAGGCGGAGGCGATGTTCTCTTCGATGTGCGCTACGGAGGATGTGCCCGGAATGGGCAGCATAATGCGCGAGCGGGAGAGGAGCCACGCGAGGGCGACCTGCATGGGAGTGGCGCTGAGATCGCCTACAATACGGGTGATCAAATCGTGCGCTTGCCTGTTTTGACCGAGCGGAGCCCAGGGGATAAAGGCGATGCCGAGTTTCTCGCAGTGATCGAGAAGGTAGTCCCACTCGCGGTCGGCGAAGCTGTAGCGGTTCTGCACCGAGACAATGGGAACGATTTTTCGAGCGCGCTCGAGGTGTTCAAGGGTGACGTTCGAAAGGGCAACGTACTGGATTTTGCCTTGGGAGCGGAGGTCGGCGAGGCACTCCATCGATGCGTCGAAGGAGACCGCAGGGTCGGGAATGTGAAGCTGGTAGACGGCAATGCGATCGACGCGGAGGCGCTTGAGGCTGCCGTCGACGGCTTCGCGAAGGTGGTTGGGGCTGGCATTGTGGATCCACTGGCCGGGACCAACGCGCTGCCAGCCTCCCTTGGTGGCGACGACAAGATCGGCCGGGTAGGGGTGGAGGGCTTCGGCGATGAGCTCTTCAGAGATGTTGGGGCCGTAAGAGTCAGCGGTGTCGATGAAATTGACGCCAAGCTCTACAGCCCGGCGCAGGGTCGCGATTGCGGCTTCTCGGTCCGCGGGCGGTCCCCAGATGCCCTTGCCAGTGATACGCATGGCGCCGTAGCCGAGGCGGTTCACCGTGAGTTTGCCAAGAGAGACGGTTCCGGCGGTGGCGGCAGGGGTTGCGAGCATGAGGACTCCTTGATGACTAGGATGGTCGGCGACGGGATGGGGTGGCAAGGGGAAAACAGGCCCTCCCGCCTCATCTCAAGTTCCGCGACCCGCATGTCATGAAGAGGATGTTTCTAAATTCCGGGTCCAAGCGGCGAAGGGACCGGGGCGACCAGCATGGTTTGGGCGTCCGCACGTCTAAAATCAATAGTGATGGCGGATACGCTTTATTTGAGTCTGTGGTACCCGAATTTGCGATTGGCGGGTTTGGGAGAGAAGCTGACGGCGGTGCTGGGGGCGTTTGCGAAACACGGCGGCGAGCCGCGGGTTTATTCAGCGACGGTATGGCCTGTGAGTTGGAGCGAGACTCCGGCCTTTCAGCGTGTGTACGGGCATGGCGAACGCGGAGCTGACCCGAAAACCGCTGTCGAGGATGCTCTGGAACTGTTGCATGAAGACTACGCATACGAGTTTCAGATCGATTGGTCCCTCTGGGAATACGAGGCAGCCGGTGCGGGCATGGACTCGCGCTGGGTAAAACAGCCCAGGCTGGTGAGGGTGGTCGGATATGGACCTCTTTTTGATGAAGGAGCATACGAGCAGGACGGCCACATCCGGCTCGATTTCGGGAGCGACGCGCCGTTTTTAGACGAGGAGCTTGAGCTCGATGCCGATACTGCGAAGCACGTGGAAGAGAACGTCCGGCAACTGGTAGGGCTGACGGCGGCGGTGGAGAAGGAGTCAGGCGCAACAGCGCGGCTTCTGTGGAGCGAGCTGGGTGAGAGCCTGGCGCAGAGGCTGGCTGCGCGGCTGGGCATGGCAACGAACTAAGGAGAACGGTGCGCTTCACAATCGAGCGACTGCGTACGTTGGTCCTGGTGGCTGGAGTGCTGCTGGTCATTGCGCTCGGCGTGTTTCTCGGCGTGGGAAGGTTTCGGAATCGATTCAACAAGAAAGACATTCCTCATGCGTTGGGGCTTGGCATCCAGGAGGAGGCGAACGGGTTTGTGTACACGCACGACGTGCGAGGACACACTCTGTACCGCATTCGTGCGTCGAAGCAGTTGCAATTAAAGAAAGAAGGAAAGGTTTTTCTGCAATTGCACGATGTTTCGATTGAGTTATTCGCGGAGGATGGAAGCAGAGTCGACCGGATTGAGGGCGGCGAGTTCGAGTACAACCCGGGCACAGGAATTGCGAAGGCGATGGGTCCGGTTGAGATCACATTGATGAAGCCGTCTGTTGCCCCCGCCATTGCCCCGAAAGCAGCGGCGGGGAATGCGATCGGATCGAAGCAGGTGCCGGGAAGTCTGGCGTCGGCAGCGCAGCGGGCAGCTAGCGGCGAGGTCCATGTAAAGACAAGCGGATTGATTTTCAATCGCGGAAGTGGCGAGGCATCTACCGAGGACAAGGTGGAGTTTTCCCTGACACAGGGAAATGGCAGCGCAGTCGGTGCGAGGTACGACGCGCACGATGGAGTGTTGGTCCTGGATCACGATGTTGAATTGAGTGTCGCCCGGGGAACCCAGCCAATGAAGATGTTCGCGCGTCATGCGGAATTCAACCGCGACGATCAGGCGTGCACATTGCAGGCAGCGACCGTTCGATATGGGGATAACGTTTCAAGCGCGGAGAGCGCGAAGATAACTTTTCGCGGGGACGGATCGGCGGAGCGACTGGACGCGGCTGGGAGCTTCTCGATAAGGACGTCGACGGGAGGGAAAATTGCGGCTCCGAAAGCAACATTGAGCTTTGACGAACATAACGAGCCATTGCATGGAAAGCTCGAGGGCGGGACGACGATCGATTCAGAAAGCAATGGCCGGAAGATCAATGGCAGCGCGCCTTCGATGGAACTGGCGTTCGCGGCGAAAGGCCTGTTGCGGAGCGCGCACCTTGAGCGGGGCGTACAGATTGCGAGCGACGAGACCAACATAACTGAGAAGTCGCATCGAGAATGGACATCGCCAGTACTGGATATTGCCTTCAGAGAGGCTGCAAAAGGGAAGGTTGAACCGGCGTCCATACATGGCATGGGTGGAGTAGTCGTAGCAGCATCAACACAGCGCGGCAGCGGTCCAGTCGCGCCGGAAAAGCTGATGGCGGACGATTTGACCGGAGCGTTTGATGCTCATGGGGCGTTGAGCGCGCTCACAGGCCGCGGGCATACTGCGATTACGCAGACGACAGCGGCGGGGGTGCGGCAGTCGACGACTGGCGATGTAGTGGTCGCGCATCTGGCACCGGCGCAGAGAACGAATGGGAAAGGTTCGCGGCAGGGCGGGCTGCAGATCAGTTCGGCAACTGTGGATGGACACGTTGTTCTTGTGCAGCAACCTGCCGCGAAGAACGGGCAGGCACAAGCCGCGGTGAAGGCGACGGCCGGCCACGCGGACTACGATGAAGGTCGATCGTGGCTCCATCTCACCGACAGTCCCCGGGTGAGCAACGGTGGGCTGGAAATTACAGCGGACAAGCTGGATGTATCGCAAGAGTCGGGTGATGCAGTTGCTCGGGGCAACGTGAAAGGTACCTGGACCGGAGAAGCTAAGCGCGAGAAGGGCGGCGATATTGCCGTGGACTTCGGTGCGCAGGGCTCTGTTCACGTGGTTGCCCAGGAGGCTGAGCTGAAGCGATCAAGCGGCGCTGCGACGTTCAAAGGGAATGTGCGCTTATGGCAGGAAGGGAACTCGATTGCCGCCCCGCTGGTTGTGCTGGACCGGACAAAGCAGACGCTGTCGGCACAGACGACAAACGCGAAGATGCCTGTTCAGGTGGTCCTGGTAAGCGCGATGGCTGTGTTGCCAGGGGAAAAGGCCAAGCCCAAGCAGACTGAGCCGTCGGTGATAAGAGTGAGTGGAGGCGATCTCAGGTACTCCGGGGAAGAACGCAAGGCTGTCATGCATGCGGGGATGGCAGGGAGCGTCATAGCAAACACGGCGGATGCAAAGACGACGTCGAATGAAGTTGAGCTGGTCCTGCTTCGTTCTGAGGATCGAGCGCGCAATGCCGCCGGCGGCCAGGTGAACCGCATGACGTCGCGAGGACACGTAGAGGTTTCTTCGGCGGGGCGGCGGGGTATTGGAGAGCAGCTTGTTTATTCAAATGAAACAGGGGATTTCGTGCTCACGGGCACGGCTCAGGAGCCACCCCAATTGATCGACCCTGCGCACGGGACGGTAACGGGGCAAGCTTTGATTTTCAATAGTCGCAATGATAGCGTCAGAGTCGACGGCGAGGGGCAGAAGACGACGACCATGACGAGAGCGCCGAAGTAGTGGAAGAGGAGCTGCCAGCATGACGGGCCCGAGAGTTCGATGGAAACACTGATCGCTGAGGGAATCGGCAAGACGTACAAGGGCCGCCAGGTGGTGCGCGGGGTCACGCTGAAAATTTCGCGTGGAGAAGTTGTTGGCCTGCTGGGGCCGAATGGCGCCGGCAAGACGACGAGTTTCTACATGATTGTGGGCCTGGTGCCGCCGGAGTCGGGGCGCATTCTCGTCGACCAGAACGATATTACGCATGTGCCGATGTATCTTCGCGCGCGCAATTTCGGGATTAGCTATCTTCCTCAAGAACCATCGGTATTTCGCAAGCTGACAGTAGAAGAGAACATTCTGGCGGTTCTGGAGGCTCAGGCTCTGGATACGCGGGAGCGCAAAGGCAGGGCGGAGCGACTGATAGCCCAGCTGAACCTTGGGCACATCCGCGGAACCAAAGGCTATGCACTCTCCGGGGGCGAGCGGCGACGGGTGGAAATCGCGCGTTCGCTCTGCATCCAGCCCAACTTCATCCTGCTGGATGAGCCATTCAGCGGGATCGATCCGATCGCGGTGGCGGAGTTACAGAAGATCATCTTTGATCTCAAGTCGGCTGGCATCGGGATCTTGATTACAGATCACAACGTGCGGGAGACGTTGAGCGTGACGGATCGCGCATACATCATTTCGGAAGGGCTGATCTTCCGGGCTGGGACGCCACATGAACTGGGAAATGATGTTGAGGTGCGGAGAATCTACCTTGGAGAGGGATTCTCGTTGAATTGAGTCCCGCTTGGCTCCTGCAGAAAATTTCTCCCTGGAGTCCGCAAAGCCACCTGATCGCTGCCCAGTACCGCGCTGCTGATGCGGGTTGTCCCGGCTGTCCTTCCATCGCCCCGCCGGGGAGTCATGATGGGTGATCAGATTCTGGATTAAAAGGCTTTAACAAGTTGCGGGTGCAGGGAATCCTGCTACCCGATTACACTAGTTGGTAGTCCTAAAGGGAATCGAGTTCCTTGTATGGCGCTGTTGCAGCCCAAATTGAATCTCAAGGTGGCACAACGCCAGGTCCTCACGCCGGGCCTGATGCAGATGGTGAGCGTACTTGCGCTCAACAAGCTCGAGCTGAAGGAGATGATCGATGCCGAGATGGTGGAGAACCCCGTCCTGGAAGAGATTGACGAATCGGTTCCAATGCTGGATGAGGTGGC
>Ga0105239_10003107_pt1 | contig 20595 bp, 15 predicted proteins | sample KBSC44metaG_FD_92761 | JGI IMG/M metagenome (GOLD analysis project Ga0105239, IMG submission 92761) | Corn rhizosphere microbial communities from Kellogg Biological Station, Michigan, USA - KBS C4-4 metaG | ecosystem: Host-associated > Plants > Roots > Rhizosphere > Soil | place: Michigan, USA... | reverse complement strand
GTCGAAGTAGCTGCGGGCGACGACGGGTTTGCCGAGTTCGTCATTCACCTGGCCGAGACACCAGTAGGGCTCGAACTCGAGGGTGGGATTGCCGGTGTGTTGCAGCCGGCTGACGGCTTCGAGGCCATAGGAAAGGGCCTTGCTGGCGTTGCCATTGGACAGATAGAATTCGATGATGGTGAAATAGGGCCAGCCTTCGACGACGGGGGACTTCCGATCGAGATCGATGGCGACGAGGTATTCTTTTTCGGCGATGGCCAGTTGGCTGTCGTACCAGTGGATGCCGGCTTCATAGGCGGTGGCCCAGGCGGCGGCGCGCTGGATGGCGTGCATGGCGGCGCTGTCGCGGGGATCGAGCGGCGGCGTGGCGGCGAGGGCGGCGGTGGCTTGGGGATCGGTGTGAAGGTGAACCTGTAGCCAGCGGCGGAGGGATGCGACATAATTTCCCGGGCCGGTGGTGCGGGTGAAATCGATGGTGCTGAGTGTCGGGGCGGAGCCGGCGATGCTGTCGTCGCGACCGCTGTAGTAGATGGCGAGGCGGAGGAGGAGGAGGGTTTGTTGGAGCGGAGTTCGGGTCCTGGCGGGCGTAAGGAGGATCTGTCTGGAGAAGGCGTGGGCGGAGTCGTTGTCCTCGGGGGAGACGTCTTTGAGGACATGATGGGCATTCATGACGGTCAGTGCCAGCCGGACGCGGGTGCTGTCGTTGCCTGCCTCTGCGAGGCGGCGGAGCTTCGGCCAGTCCTTTTCCTTGAAGGCTGTCTTGGCCAAAAGAAAGGCCGCTTCTTGCTGGGTTCGACGGTCGTTGTGCTTTTGACTGAGGGTGGCGGCCTGGTTGGCGAGGAGGGTAGCGCTGTCGAGGATGCTGCGGTCGTCCCCGGCCCGGGTGAGATACCAGCTGCTGAGTTGTAAGAGGGCGTTGATGCGGGTGGTGTCGGTGGCGGCGTTGTTGTATTGATGAAATAAGCGGCTGAGGTTACCGGTGGGGGCGATATCCTGTGCGTCGGCGTGGGGAGTCGACAGGGTTCCAGAGAGGAAGAGGACACTAATAGTGTAAAGTTTCCACATACGAAAGCAATGGCGGCCGTTTGGCCAACAGGGGTTAGGGGAGGGCCTTATTAAAATTGAGATTTTTTTTAATATAGTGGGATGCTAAGAGGGTGGAAATCGATGTCAATTTTATCGGGGTTTGCCCATTGTCTTCCTGATTGTCCGGGGGGTACCCCAGGGTCTGGGGGATTTGGGGGTTGGCGGGTCGGGCTGTGGGGCGACCCCATAAGAATCGAAAACCCGTACGTTTTGGAATCCAATTCCCAAACGTACGGGTTCCTGGCAAGCGGCGGGCCTCGGGCTTGCGGGTCCGCGGCGTGCGACGCGTCGGGCAGGCGTCAGCTACCCGCTTCGCACCGCGGTTGGCGGCGGAAGCGATTGAGCAACGGCAGGCTCCGCGACTGAACGAGCAGTACGCCCGCCAGTACGAGGATCAGCGCGCCGAGTTGAGCGGCGCCGACCTGTTCGCCGGCGATGATCCATCCTGCGAAAACGGCGACAACGGGATTGATATACGTATACGTGCTGACGATGGCGGGGGGCTGCACCTTGACGAGCCACATAAAGGCCATAAAGGCGACGATGGAGCCCATGACGACGAGATAGGCGAGGCCGGTCCAGGCGGCGGCCGGAACGGCGGCGGGATGGAAGCTCTGCCATTCGCCTTTCATGATGGCGATGAAGCAGCAGGCGGCCGCTGCGGCGAGATGCTGGACGGCGGTGTTGGCGACGGGAGAGGCGTGATTGTCCTTTTGCTTCCGGGCATAGAGGGTGCCTGCGACCCAGAAGAGGGTGCTGAGGAAGACGAGTCCGGTGCCTTTGAGGGTGTCCCAGCGATGGGCGGGATCGTGAGGGGTGGCGTCGCCGCTCAGGCGGGAGAAGAGGAAGACGCCGAAGAAGCCGAGTAACAATCCTGCGAGCTTCGCGGGCGTGTAACTTTTCCAGTTCTTGCGATCGACCAACAGGAATAGCAACGGCGAGGTGGCGATGATGACGGCGGTGTTGCCGGAGTTGATGTATTGTTCGCCGAGTACGACGGCGCCGATGCCGCCGACGAGGAGGAGCAGACCGCTGATGCTGAGGATGCGGGTGTTGTAGCGGTTGGGCAGGGGCAGGCGGGCGACGAGGCACCAGACGAAGAGGATGATGGCCGCGGAGATATACCGGAGGGCGATGAGCATAAAGGGTGGGATGCCGAGGAGACCGTAGCGGATGGCGAGATAGGTGGTTCCCCAGATGATGTACACGGCGGCGAAGGCGAGGATGAGGAGTGGGCCGCCGTTGGCATTGGTGGTTGATGAGCCGTTGCCGGAGGCGCTGTTGGATGAGTTAATCATAACCTGACGATTTCATCTGTAAAATTAGCCGAGCTTTGGGGTATATTTATAGTCCAGAATCGATAAATGAGCTAGTCCAGCGGCGACGAAATGGGGCCGCGCATCATTCGCTATGATCGTTATTCAAAATCTCGTGCGCATTGACAAGGAGCTGTCGGAGCCTGTCTACCAACAATTAGCCAACGGCATCGTGAGTCTGATCCGGCAGGGCCATCTTAAGCCGGGTGCCGCCCTGCCGAGCAGCCGGAAGCTGGCGGAAACCTTTGACATCCACCGGAAGACAGTGGTGGCGGCCTTTGACGAGCTGCAGGCCCAGGGCTGGGCGGAGTCGCTGCCGCGGCGCGGGCTTTTTGTTGCCAAGGAATTGCCGGTGATGCGGCCGCGGCGGCTGGAGCGGGAGGGTGGACAAGGTTTCATGGATGGCTCGGGCGGTTCCGAGGGTTCGGGTGTTGCGGGCTTTGGGGGTGGGGGATCGGGGTCTGAGGGCTTGGACTCTTCGGGGGTCGGTGGTTTGGGCGATGGCGCCGCGGGGGCCGGGGACACGGGGGCGGCGGGAGCCGGGGGTGTGGGTTCCGGCGGCGTGAGGGGCGGGTTGGGCCCGGGTCCGGGGTTGCCGATGGGCGCGGGGACCGGCATTAAGGTGAGCCTGTCTGTGCCGCCGATCAAGACGGCGCGGGCGTATCCGCTGAAGACGGACTTCCCGGTGGAGGTGACGGATTTTAAGTACGATAAATTTTTTGTTCCGAAAACAGAGCGGTTGGTCTTTTCGGAAGGACTGCCCGATACGCGGCTGGCGCCGGTGGATATGCTGATACGGGAATATCGCCGATTTGGGAATTATAGATTTACGGCAAGGTTTCTCAGCTACGGGCCCGAGCAGGGATCCGTGAACCTCCGCAACGAACTCGCAAGGTTTTTAAACGTGACGCGGGGACTGGCGGTGTCGCCGGCGAATATCCTGATCACGAAGGGGGCGCAGATGGGGATGTATATCCTGAGCCAGCTGTTGTTGAAGAAGGGGGACGGGGTGGTGGTGGGGGACCCCGGATATGTCGGCGCTTCGGAGGTATTCCAGGCTGCGGGCGCCGACCTGCAATGGGTGCCTGTGGATGATGACGGGCTGGACATCGACGCGGTGGAGAAGCTTTGCAAGCACCGGAAGGTCCGGATGCTGTATGTGGTCCCGCACCATCATATGCCGACGGCGGTGGCGCTTTGTCCCGAACGGCGGCAACAACTGCTGGCGCTGGCGCGGCGGTATTCGTTTGCTATTCTGGAGGACGACTACGATTTCGATTTTCAATATGCCGTCAGCCCGATCCTGCCGCTGGCGAGTGTGGATACTTGTGGGAACGTCATTTATATCGGCAGTTTTTCCAAGACGATCGCCCCGGCGATCCGGATCGGCTTCCTCGTGGCGCCGGTGAATTTGATCGAACAGGCGACCCGCCTTCGGCGGCTGATCGACCGGCAGGGTGAATTGCTGATGGAGGAGGCGATGGCGAATCTGTTGCGGAATGGCGATATCGACCGGCATTTGAAGAAGGCGAATAAAATTTACCACGAACGGCGGGACCGGTTGTGTGCGTTGTTGCGGAGCGAGCTGGGGTCGAGGGTGGATTTTTGCGATCCTAGTGGAGGATTCGCGGTCTACACGCATTTTCATGGGATGCCGTTGCGGGATATCCAGGCGGCGGCATCGCGGCTTGGGTTGGGGATGGGGAATGGGGAAGACTACTGGCATGATCCGAAGCGGAGGGAGAATGCGGTGCGGTTGGGGTTTGCGTCGATGAATGAGAAGGAGCTGGAGGAGGCCGTGGGCGTGTTGAAGAAGGTGATGAAATAGGCGGCTGCACGGGGCTGCAATGGGTTTGCGACGACGCGGTGGTGGGAGAAAAGCAATTTTTTGAAGGTGACCCGGACCCGGCGGGGCTAATTTTGATAACCTGCGGGTTGCTGGTTCCGGTCGGGGTCCGGCAGATGTTTACTGTCACCATGAGAGAACTACAGCTTTGCCGTGGGATGATCCAGAGAGAAAAACTCATATCGAATCATTTGCAATCGGGGGTCCTGTATGAATCGGGTTTATGCGAGATCAAGAATTGGACCTACGATCTTCCGGGCAGAAGGATGGCCCGGGGGTTCAACGATTGTCTGTGCATTCTGTATGTGTACCAGGGAGAGTTTCTTTTTGACATCTCGCGGCAAAGCTATACCATGCATTCGGGCTATGTGGTGATCGACAAGCCGGGTTACGAATACGGCTTGCGGCCCGCGGCGGGAGGCTGCACGATCTTCAATTTTGCGAGCAGCTTTTATGAACGGTATCTCGATGACCTCCGCCTGCGGGGTCTTTTTCTTTTTGCCAATGACAACTTTTGTTCGGTGATGATGCGGTCGACGGCCGAGGTGGATTATTTACATTACCAGCTGCTGCGGCAACTTTCGCATGCGGGGAAGCTGGCGGTCGATGTGCTGGCGATGGAACTGTTCGGGCAGGTGGTGGCCGTTGCCACCAACCGGAATGAAGTGGTGGGTGATGGTGAGCTGCCGGGCGGCAACCGGTTGGGAGCGATCGAGCGGGCGAAGGACTATCTGAACGAACATTTCCGCGAGGATATCTCGCTGCAGGACCTTGCTTCCTATTGTTGTATGAGTCCCTATCATTTCCTGCGTATCTTCAAGCGGATGACGGCGTATACGCCGCATCAGTATTTGTTGCAGCTGCGCCTGAAGCATGGCGAGATCCTGCTGAAGAATGGGGCCGCGCCGGTGACGGAGGTGGCGTATGAGAGCGGGTTCAGCAGTGTGGAGTATTTTGCGACGACTTTCCGGAATAAATATGGGACGAGGCCCAGTCAGTATCGGAAGTTGCATAGCGGGTGAGGGGGCTCGCATCCGTCTATTTTTGAATATCCCTGGAATTAAATGAATAGGCCGTCTCAAAGAGACGGCCTATTCATCTTTTTAGAAAAAATCGATTATTTGCGATGGCTCTCTTTTATTTCCTTGACTTCGATCTTAGCCGAATTCTCCTTCACCAGGTGGGGTGGCGATGCAATCACCTGGGTCATATCTACACCCGGTACTTGAGTAGAAATAACAGTCGTAGTGTTTGACCCGGCATTGTTATTTTCAGACACCCCGTTTTTTGCATTGTTTTTAGACATAGCTCTTGGTTGATACTGTGCAATTTACGATTTTTTTCTGATAAACCAAGTGCACCTTTTTGCACCTTATCGTCCTTGCGGGACAAGTGAAACCCAATGCAAATTACATATGGTATAATGGCCGCTAGTCCATAGATAAGTGCGCGATAATAAAACGAGCTTTTACTAACAAACACTTTTTGATTAATTTTCTGAGCCTCACTCAGTTCGGCGATATACGAAGCTTTTAAGTAGTTATCTATCGTCTTCCTGGCCTCATTTCTTCTCTCTTCGGAGATGTTCTCCAAAAGAAAACGTTTTTCATATTGGCCTCGCAACGTTGTAGAATATCGGTCGGAAACTTCAAGATATGCTACATTTACAGGGATCAGTAGGCGGATAGTATATATTACAGATGTTATGAGGATAGTTAAAAGAATTGCCGCAACCAAGTAATAAGTCCATTTGGCTCCATCTAATAAGTCCTGAATAATTGGGATAAGGTATATGCCAATGGCAGAGTATACTAAAATGATATTCGTGAGTCGTCCAAGTACTGCTTGATAGGCCGACAGATATAAATCTACTCGCTTCTCGCCAAGACTGATAATATGATCCAAATCATAAAACGAATTTTCCATGAGATGAGGTTTAGAGGCTCGAAATTAAACCAATTAAAGAAAATCCTTTGGAAAACTACGGATGTTTTAGAGATGGATCGGAGAGTCAGTTTCGGCGGAATTTTGCGGGGAATTCCGAGATCAGCAGCGTTGAGTGGCAGGACGAGATGCCTTGCTCCGGTAGTGGGTTATTGTTTGCCCGCCGGTTTCTTTGCTGTCGCTGTGCTGGCCGGTTTGGTCGTAGTTGTCGCTGGGGCGGCGGCGCTGGCCGGGCTGGCGGACAATTTCCGGATGCGGCCGTCGACGAAGCTGATGTATTCTCCCTCGTTCAATTGCTTTTTATTGCCATCGATGTCGTCGACGCTGCCGTCGCCGTGAACCGTGGCGTGGTTGGGGAGGGTGACGTCGTGGGTGACGGCCTCTTGTTTGCCGTTGACGACTTCGATGATCTTTCCATCTTTCTTCATGATGTAGACGCGGCTGTTCCCCTGAGCCGAGGCGGTGGTTACTGCTATGAGGGTCAGGGAGGTAGATACGGTGAAGAGGAGGGCAAGCTGTTTCATGGTTGGGCTTTTGTACATTTATAAGCAAAAATTTTGCCGAAATATCGGACGGTTGGTTCTTGAGACGCCGCCGGCGGCCGATCAGCCGGCCTGGTAGAATCGTTCCCGAATTTGCACGAGCAGAGCCTCGGCATGCGCGTGATCCGGTGCGTCGGGAAGGTCGCTTGCGGCATACAGCGCTTCGATCTCCGCCATTTTATCCTCCGCCATCCGAAGCAGGGTTTCATACTCGAATTCGCCTTCACGGATGCGGAGTAGGAATTCACGATCCTGGCGATGGACTATAACGCGGTGTCCGGTAGCGATCTCGGCAGCCATAGCCAGCAGGCGGAACGTGTGCATTAGGTTTTTGGCGTCATAGTTCTTCCCGTGGGCGAGTGTATTTTGATAGCGGGCTTCATTTCGCTCTCCCACCCATTCCCAGTACGAAGCATAATCTTTACAATACATAGAGTAGGCGTCTTTGTTGAAGTGCATCACCGTAAGGGGCGGCACACCTGCCGGGATCGAGCTGAGCTGGACATCATTGGCCGTCTCGCTGGAGACGATCCCTTTGATGGTAGAGGCGTCATTCGGTTGGCCATGGTCTTCCGGCAGTTGGCGGCGGTGAAATTCTTTTGCGCGAGCCAATCGAGCAGGGGTTGGGCTCCCCTATCCACGACGACATAACTGAAATCGAGGACCGATTTGCGTCGGCTTTCGAAGCTGCGGTTGATCTTTTTGTTTAGCCCACGGGCCTTTTTTATCTGGGTCTTTGCATAGCCGGCGAAGCTGTCGAGGCAGAGCTTCGAAAGAAAATCCCGGGGTCGGATGAGGTCCATCAGCGGATGACGGTAGAGGATATATTCTTTCGGAGTGCTGAGGAGCTCGAGGATGTTGGGGTTGTTTTTGACGAGAAGATCGATAAACCTGCCGACTTCGAAGTACACCTCGTCGTTGGTTTCATTGGACACCTGCGGGGTGTAGGCAAGCCCGTAGAGCTCGTGCTGGGGCAGGACGAAAATCCCTTTTATATCCGTGTCGGAGCTGGGCAAGGCAAGGTTGTATGCCCGGCTTCCGCTGATGCATTTCAGCAGGAGGTGCTGGGGGTGATCGATGAGTTGCGAGAAGATCATGCTACATAGTTACGGAATAATTCGTCCAGGCGTTGGGTGTCGTGTTTTGCGGCGGGAATTCTTTCGGCTTGCTCTTTATACCGTGCCAGGGTGGTTTCGAGCCAGTCCTGCAGGAGGGTGACGGGCGGGATCACCGCTTTTTCATCGGCTTGGACCTTTTGGCGAAGGAGATCGTCGACGGCGTCATTCCAGCCGGTATCGGTCACCATGGTTCGCAAGATGCCGAACTCCATCGGCGGAACGGAGCCCTTCCTGAGGATCCAACCACAGGCGAGCACCGGGCGTAAAGCATAAAAGTATTTCTTGAGCCGTACCTCTGGATGCCGGAGGTCGTTATTTACGGTATTGTAAGCCATCGAAAGATAGTGATGGCAGCCGGAGCGATGGGAATAGTAAGAATTCATATGGCCCCTAAGATGTGATGCAAAGTTCGAATCCTCGCTATAGATGATGGGAGATTGCAGCCATTCGTAGAGTGGGGAGTTGGACTTGAGGAACAACTGCAGGGCCTTGCGGAGATCCCAGCCATTGACGTCGAGGATAGGGTTGACGGGTAGTTCGATAACATCTTTCCGGTCGCGGATACTGAGGTAGTTGTCGCGGGGCTGGGCATATATGAATCGAACGTCATAGTCGCTGTCGGGGGAGGCAAAGCCCCAGGCGCGGCTGCCGGATTCACAGGCGTATAGGATACGGACGCCTTCCTGTTGTGCTATGGTGGTTAGTTGTTGGAGTATGGTGGCGGTCACGGCGTTGAATATAGGCAAATAAATCCTAAACTTGTAGCAAGGAGGTTGTTTATGACCGAAATGCTTGATCCGATCGGGTTCCTGGGGCAGCTGCACCCGCTTTCTGAAGCGGTGGTGGAGCGGCTGCGGTTGCTGCTGAAGAAGGAGGAGTATAAGAAGAAGAGCTTTTTGCTGGAGGAGGGGCAGGTGTCCAACCGGGTTTATTTTATCGGGAAGGGCCTGGTGCGGGTGTACTACCTGAAGGATGGGACGGAGATCTGTTCCGGACTGCTCTGTGAAGGCGGAGTGGTCATCTCGGTGGAGAGTTTTTTCTGCCGGAAGCGGAGTAATGAGTATATCCAGGCACTGGAGGATCTGAGTGTCTATTATATCAGTTTTGAGGAGTTGGAGGGCTTGTACCGCGATCTGCCGGAATTTAATGCGGTGGGGCGGAAGCTGATCACGGCCTACTATGTGAAGAGCGAGGAGCGGAATTTTATGCTCCGGCGGCAGACGGCGCCGGAGAAGATCGCGTATTTTCAGGAACATTTCGGGCATCTGCTGGCGCGGGTTCCGCGCAAGGATATTGCGTCCTACCTGGGGGTGACGCTGGAGACGTTGAGCCGGTTGGGATAGACGTCTTTAAAAATTATTTGTCTACTAATTTGGTAGACTAATAATTATTCCCAATCTTTGTTTCGTAATACATTTGTTATGCAACCGGCAACTGCGTTGAATCCTGCCGCCAGGCGGAGCTATGGGATAGTATATGTGGTGATCTTGAAAAAGGTTGCCTGTTGTTGTTGCTGTTGATCTTCAGGAAATTTTGGTTATGGACAAATAAAAACCCGGCAGGGCGCAAGCCCAACCGGGTGGACGATGGCGTGCCGGTTAGTGATTGGCGTTGCAAGCCGGCAGCCATCTAAAGACACTAAACAATAAAATATTATTCAATGTATCTGAGACAAAGGTATAAATTTTATACCACAGGCTTTGTTTTGCTACTGCTTTTGGGTTGGGTTGGCACGGTGGCGCAGGGACCCACGAAGAATGTGGCGTTGGTGGGCCGGGTGAGCGATGAGAAGACGGGGGACCCGCTACCGGGGGCGGTGATCCAAATAAAAGGTACTACACATGAGGTGGCGGCGGATAATAATGGCGAATTCCGATTTATAACGGGCCAGCGGGTCCCAGTGACCTATCTTGTCAGCTATGTCGGCTACAAGACCCGCGAGATCGAGGTTACGAGCTATGAACATGCGGAGCTAAGGCTGCAGGGCGCGAATTCTCAACTAAACGACGTGGTGGTTGTCGGTTATGGCACTCAACGACGCAGCGACGTCACGGGGGCTGTGGCCGGAGTTGGGAAGAACGCCCTCAGCCAGCCCGCTGTTGCCTTTGACAATCTCCTGCAAGGATCGGTGTCGGGCGTGGCGGTCACTCAAAACAATTCACAGCCGGGCGGTACCGCGGCCATCCGCGTCCGGGGCGGCAATTCCATTTCCTTCAGCAACGACCCGCTCTATGTGATCGACGGGTTCATCGTTTACAACAACAACAATTTTACCAATTCGGGGGCGACGACGGGCGCGGGGGTGAATGCGCTGGCGACGATAAATCCCAGCGACATCGAATCCATCGAGGTGTTGAAAGACGCTTCCGCAACCGCGATCTATGGTTCGCATGGCGCCAATGGCGTGGTGATCATCACGGCCCGGCGGGGCCGGAAGGGTGGGGACGAGCTGACTTACTCGGGCTACTATGGTACACAATCGGCGGTTAAAAAGATCGGTCTGCTGAACGCCACCCAGTGGGGCTCCCTGGTGAACGATATCAATGTCAGTGATGGGGTGGCGAAGACCTATACCGACGCGCAGCTGGGGGCGCTGGGCAAGGGCTCGGACTGGCAGAGTGCGGGCATCCGGACGGCTCCGGTGCAGAATCATGAGCTGTCGGTGTCGGGGGGCGACGAGAAGAGCAAGTATCTCCTCGCCGGCAATACCTTTGATCAGGACGGTATCCTTTATAATACGGAATTTAAGCGTTATTCGGGGCGGTTCAACTACGAGCGGAGCCTGGGGGAGAAATTCCGGGTGACCCTCAGCGCCTTTGACAGCCGGTCGACGGAGAACGAGCTGACGGGCAGCGCCTATAACTCGGTGCAGATCGGTAATCTCTGGTCGACGCTGTTGCAGTCGGTGCCGGTGGTGGCGATGAAAAACGCGGATGGGACCTATAACACGACCAACCCCTATATCACCACGCCGACCAATCCGCTGAAGGATATCCTGAGTATCACCAACCAGAGTATTGTCAACCGGTTGCTGGCGAATGGGGCGGTGGAATATAAGCCGTTGGCCAATCTGACGCTGAAGGTGAGTGGGGGTGTGGATCAGATCGGGACAAAGCAGAACCTTTACCTTCCCGCTACGACCTCGGGCGGCTATGCGGTGTCGGGCTATGCGAGCGTGGGGTCGGTCAGCGCGACGAGCTGGCTGAACGAGAATACGGTGACCTGGACGCCGGTACTGGCGAACTCGCATTTCTTCAACGTGCTGGCGGGGTATACGACGCAGGTGACGGACGACCAGAGTGCGGTGGCTTCGGCGCAGAAGTTTCCCAACGATCTGACGACGTATAACAATATCAGCTATGGCGCTACGCCGTTGCTGCCGGTGTCGGCTGCCCATCACAGCGTGATCAATTCCTACCTGGGCCGGGTGAGCTATTCCTACAAGCATATCTATAATGTCACGGCGTCGGTGCGGGCGGACGGCGCGTCAGTGCTGGGCGCGAACAATAAGTGGGGGGTGTTCCCGGCGATCGGGGTGAGCTGGAACGCCGGACAGGAAGAATTCTTTAAGAACCTGACGACGGCGGTGACGAATCTGAAGCTGCGGCTTTCCGCGGGTCGGACGGGCAACTCGGGGGTACCGGCCTATAGTTCGCTGGCCGCGCTGGCGCCGACGAACTATTATTTTGGCGGGCAACTGGTGACGGGGGTTGCGCCCACGCAGATCGCCAATCCCAATTTGAAGTGGGAGACGACGACCCAGTATGATGCGGGGGTGGATCTGGGGATTTGGGGCAACCGGGTGAGTTTGACGGCGGATGTCTACTATAAGAAAACGACGGACCTGTTGTTGAATGTTCCGCTGCCACAGTATACGGGTTATCAAAGCGCGCTGGAAAACGTGGGTTCTGTCGAGAACAAGGGTATCGAATGGTCGTTGAACACGGATAATATCCGGGGTCGCTTTACCTGGAAGAGCAGCGTGGTATGGGCGGCGAACCGCAATAAGATACTTTCTCTGGGACCGGGGGTGAGCTATTATTATCCAACGGCGCCGATAGGTCAACAATCGCCCGTTATCGTGCAGGTGGGATTGCCGGTGGGGACCTTCTGGGGGTATAGTACCCGCGGATTGCTGACGGCCGATGATATAGCCAAGGGTGTTCCCTTGTTGACGGGAGTCCCACAGCAGGTGGGGGATCAGCGGTATGTGGCCCTGAACGGGCATACGAGTGTGACGACGGCGGACAAGCACGATCTCGGGTCTTCGCAACCTTCTTTTACGTTTGGGGTGACGAATAATTTTTCCTACGAGGGATTCGATCTTTCCTTTATCATCCAGGGTTCGTATGGGAACAAGCTGTTCAACCAGTTGGAGCAGCAGCTGGAGAAGCCGACGCTGGCGTTGAATGCGTCGTCGGCGCTGGCGAACCGGTGGAGTGCGTCCAATCCGAACGGGACCGTGCCGCGGGCGACGAATTCGCCGGTGCCACAGGTGATCGACCGGTGGATCCAGGATGCTTCGTATGCGCGGCTGAAGAATCTTACGCTGGGGTATAGCCTGCCAAAGAAGTGGATCGGCGGCATTCGCGCCACGCAGCTGCGGGTGTATGTGTCGGCACAGAACTGGGTGACGCTGACCTCTTACAAGGGATTCAACCCGGAGGCGAATTACTTCGAGAACGACAATACGAAACAGGGGATCGACTACGGCATTTACCCGGCGACGAAAACGTTACTGGCGGGGCTGAATCTGACATTTTGAACCGGAGCCGCATGGCGCTCTTCTTTAAACTTTTAGGCATGAGAACTTTATTGATAAATTATCTGGCGTTTGCGGCGATTGTTGGGGTGGTCGCTTGTAACAAGCTCGCCGAGAAACCGGCGGGGACGATCGTGGCCTCGCAATTCTACAAGACGCAGGCCGACGCGGTGGCGGCGGTGAATGCGGTGTATACGACGTTGAACAGCGATCCGGCGGGGGATTTCCCGATCTATGGGCGGGAATTGAATCTGATGACGGACAATGCGAGTGACAACCAGAACTTCTCTCCGTCGAATACCAACCCGGATGTGCGGGCGATGAGCACGATCACGTATGTGTCTTCCAACGGGAGGATCCTGAAGAACTGGCAGCAACACTACTATGGCATCAACCGCGCGGACATTGCGATCGACGGGGTGACGGCGACGGCGGCGACTGCGTTTACGACGACGGGCCTGCAGGCGAGACTGGTGGGCGAGGCGAAGTTTATCCGGGCCTTGCTCTATTTTAACCTGGTGCGATTGTTTGGGCCCGTGCCGTTGGTGCTGCACAACCCCAAGGGGGTGGACATTACGGCCTTGTCCGTGGCGCGGAGTTCGCGGGATTCCGTGTATGCGCAGATCATTGCGGATCTGAATGACGCGGCGGCGACCTTACCGGGCTCGTATTCGGGCGCTGACGTGGGGCGGGCGACGAGCGGGGCGGCGCATGCCTTGCTGGCGAAGGTGTATGTGACGCGGCGGGATTGGCCGGCCGCGCAGACCGAATTATTGAAGGTGCTAACGGCGGGGACCTTTGCGGGGGCGACGGGGAATTATGGCTATGCGTTGTTTGCGAACTATAAGGACGCGTTTGCAAAGGCGACGAAGAATGGGGTGGAGCATCTCTTTTCGGTGCAGTATGTGACCAGCGGCGGGGAGACGGGGGCGACGCAGTATCTGAGCCAGAGTTTTACTTCCTTTAATACGGGGACCTATCCCATCGACATTCCTTCCGATAGCAGTGTGTCGCAGCTGTTTGCGGATACAGATGCCCGAAAGGCGGTGACTTTCTATACGACCCAGTATAATGCGGCGACGGGGCAGACGGTGGTCTTCAACAATCCCTATACTCCTTATTTAAACAAGTTCGTGGACTATACGATCACTCCCTTGAATAACCAGTCGACCAGCGGCATTAACTACCCGGTGATCCGGTATGCGGAGGTGTTGTTGTTGTATGCGGAGGTGCTCAATGAGATTAACGGAGGGCCGGTGGCGGATGCGTATGCGGCGGTGAACGGGGTGCGGGCCCGGGCGAACGTTCCTGCGTTGACGGCGGGACTGGGGCAGGCGGATTTCCGGGATTCGGTGTTTTTGGAGCGGCGGAAGGAATTTATCCAGGAGGGGCAGCGGTGGTTTGACCTGGTGCGGCGGGGTGGGGACTATTATTTAGCGGCGCAGCATCGGATTGCTGCGCATGCGGCGGCGACGTTGGCGGATACGTTGTATCCGATCCCGGTGACGGAGATACAACTCGATCCGTTGTTGACGCAGAATCCGGGGTGGTGATTATTCAATTATTATTAAATACATTTTTATGAGAAAGCATTTTTTTATTTCAGCAGCGGTGTTGCTTGCGGGTGGCGTGGCGACGGCGCAGGAGCCGCCGGCCTATCAGGGTAAGGTTGGGCGGACGCTGGCCGAATCCAAAGAGTGGTGGCCTGCGCCGGTGCGGCCTGCGGCGGGTTCGCCGAATGTCGTTTGGATCATCCTCGACGATGTGGGGTTTGGGGCCTCGAGTTCATTTGGGGGGCTGATCCGGACGCCGACCTTTGACAGCCTGGCGAATAATGGGCTGCGGTACACCAATTTCCACACCGCGGGGATCTGTGCGCCGACGCGGAGCGCTTTGCTGACGGGCCGCAATCATCATTTTGTGCATGAGGGTGGGTTCTCGCATACCGCGCTCTCTGCGGGTTTTCCCGGTTGGGATGGGCGCGTTCCGGCGTCGGCGGGGACGATCGCGGAGATATTGCGGGATCACGGCTATAATACGTTTGGTGTGGGGAAATATGGGGTGACGCCTGATGAGGAGGCGACGGATGCGGGTCCTTTTGATCATTGGCCGTCGGGGAAGGGATTCGAGCATTGGTTTGGGTTTCTGGGGAGTCAAACAGATCAGTATGAGCCAGACCTCATTGAAGACAATGCCCATGTGACGCCGGACGGGCGGCATCTGAACGACCAGATAACGGATAAGGCTATTCACTATATCGCGCGGCAGAAGAAGTCGGCGCCGGACCGGCCGTTCTTCCTTTATTACTCCCCCGGGGCCGTGCATGCGCCGCACCAGGTGGATAAATACTGGAGCGATGCGTATCGCGGGGCTTTTGATGAGGGCTGGGATGTGTTTCGGGAGCGGGTGTTTGCGAGTCAGAAGCGGCGGGGGATCGTGCCGGCTGCGGCCGTGCTGCCCGAGCGGAATCTCAACATTCCGGCGTGGAGTAGTCTTTCCGCCGATGAACGGCGGGTATACGCGCGGTTTATGGAGGTGTATGCGGGCTACCTTACCTATACGGATTTTGAGGTGGGGCGGCTGCTGAATTATCTGAAGGAGATAGGCCAATTGGACAATACGGCGGTATTTGTCATAATTGGCGACAATGGGGCGTCGAAGGAGGGGTCGTTTCATGGGGTGATCAATAAGCCGTTGTTTGGGCGCGCGGTGTCTGACGAAGAAGCGGTGCGGTTCAACCTGGATTCTTTGGGCGAGGTGGGGACGCCGGCGGGCCACCAGACCAACTATCCGCTGGGTTGGGCGCAGGCGTTGAATACTCCTTTTAAATATTGGAAGCAGGATGCGAATTCGGAGGGTGGGACGCGCAATCCGCTCATTGTGTTTTATCCGAAGGTGTTGCCGCATGATGGGAGTGTGAGAGATCAATATGGGCACGTGATCGACTTGTTGCCGACGACGTTGGAGTTGTTGGGTCTTCATGCGCCTGCGGTGTTGCGGGGCGTGGCGCAGGATTCGATTCAGGGGGTTTCTTTGGCTTATTCGTTTAAGGATGTCCGGGCGGTGTCGCGGCATCGGGAGCAGTACTATTACATTTTTGGGGCTCGTTCGGTGTATAAGGACGGCTGGAAGGCGGAGGTGTATCATCATCCGGATATTATCGATCTGACGAGGGCCGGCGGCGGGGATTCAACGAAGTATGGATGGGATAAGGATGTGTGGGAGTTGTATGATCTTTCTACTGATTTTAACGAGCGGGTGGATGTGGCGCGTCGTTTTCCCGGGAAATTGGCGGAGTTAAAGGGGCAGTGGGAGGCGGATGCGGAGCGGTATCATATTTATCCGTTGATCGATTGGGATGATGTGATCCATCGAAGGATACATGCGAATGGGGCGATCCGGCCGTTTGCGGCGGCGCCGGGTAACGGCGGGCCGGGTTCCGGCGGGGCTGTGAGCACTAAACCGGCTACGGCCGCAAAAGAATAAATTTTTTATGGAGACTGTTTTGTTGTTGATAAGGAAGATCGCCGTTGGGGTACTAGTGTTCGCGGTACCCCTGGCGATCTATTTTGGGGGACTTTGGCTGGTGAGACATTTGTTTTGATATGATAATCCTTTTAATTGTTTCTTTATGGAGATGGCGAAAACGGTGCGCCGCTCGATCTGGCGCGATAGCCTGATCAGTTTGGGATTGTATGTTCTGCCGGTGGCGTTGATGGTGACGGTGTTTGCAGTGACGGGGCAGCGGCCATGGTTATCAGGACCTGCCGCATCGGTGTTGAGCGGGTCGGCGGCTTTGGGGTTTTTGCGGCCTGCTTTGGTTAACTTAAGTTCCTGGGGGCTGCCGGTGATAACACTGGTGGTGGGGGTAGCGGAGTTTTTTCTCGGGCTTTATGACCGGCGGTGGACCCGCAACGAAAAGCTGTTGGATGCGGTGTGTTTTGTGGCGAGCAAGTTGGTGATCCGGCCGTTGGTGGTGTATTTTACGCTGGCGGCGTTGCCGGTGTTATTTCCCGGACAGAAGGGGGTGTTTGCCTGGGTGCCATTTTGGTGGGGCTTTTTTATCATAGCCGTGGCGGATGATCTGACACAGTATTGGTATCACCGGCTGCATCACCAGGTGCCGTGGTTGTGGCGGTTCCACCGGACACATCATTCGGCGCCTTATATGGGGATGTCGATGGCGGGGCGGCAGAATATCATCTATACGGTCTTCTTCTCTCAAATTTATTTGACGGCGGCGTTGACCTATCTCGGACTTGGCGAGAGTGCGTTGCTGGTGACGGGGGTGAAGAGCCTGATCACTTTGGCCGCACATTCTTCTATTCCCTGGGATAAACCCTTTTATCGGTATCGCGTGTTGCATCCTTTGGCGTGGGTATTGGAGCGGCTGATCTCTACTCCGGCGACGCATCATGCGCATCATGCCGATACGGATGGGGATGGGGTGGGGCACTATAAGGGGAATTTCGGGAATATGTTCTTTCTTTGGGATGTGTTGTTTGGGACGGGGATCATTACGAGGCGGTATCCCGCTTCGTTTGGGATCAGGCATTATATGGCGGAGGAGTGGTATGCGCAGTTTCTTTGGCCTATCTTTAAGAGCCGGAGGGCGGGGAGTGAGTTGGCCCAGGGTGGGCCGGTTGTGGGGGATGCGGCGGGCGCGGGTTTGGCGGATGGTGCGCAAATTCAACAAGTAACAAATGAAAACGACCAACAAGATATTGCGGGGGTTGGCGCTGGCTTTGGCACTATCGTGTCATGAGGCGGCGAAGCAACCGGCGGCGGTGAGTGGCGATACGGCGAAGCGGATCGCGGCGCTGAAGCGGAAGGCGGTGTCGTGCGAATCGGGGATCCCGAGCCGGTTTGCGGCGGCGGGGTCAGCGGAGGATCGTGGCGCGGCGGCGGCGCGGGCGGCGCATCCGGGGATGGTGTGGATCGCGGGCGGGACCTTTAACATGGGTGCGGACAACGACCAGGCTTCGCCCGACGAATATCCGAAGCATGCGGTGACGGTGGCGGGTTTTTGGATGGATCGGACCGAGGTGACGAATAAACAGTTTGCCGCGTTTGTGGCGGCGACGGGATATGTGACGACGGCGGAGAAGAAGCCGGACTGGAACGAATTGAAGCAGCAGCTGCCGCCGGGGACCCCGAAGCCGGATGCGAACCTGCTGGTGCCGGCGTCATTGGTGTTTGCGCCGCCGGATCACCCGGTGGACCTGAATGATTATTCCCAGTGGTGGGAGTGGAAGAAGGGGGCGAACTGGCGGCATCCGCATGGAGCGGGGAGTGGGATTGCCGGGAAGGAGAATTATCCTGTCGTGCATGTGTCGTGGTTTGATGCGGTGGCGTATTGCCGTTGGGCGCATAAGCGGCTGCCGACGGAGGCGGAGTGGGAGTTTGCGGCGAGGGGTGGGTTGAAGGATAATGTTTATCCCTGGGGGAATGAGCGACCGGATGCGGGGCCAGGGGCCGGGGTTTCTGGTGGGAGTTCGGCGCATGCGCCGCGTGGGAATTTTTGGGAGGGGCATTTTCCGGATAAGAATACGCAGGGTGATCGCTTTTATTATATCGCGCCGGTGGGCAGCTTTGCCCCGAATGGTTACGGGCTGGTGGATATGGCGGGGAATGTGTGGGAATGGTGCGCGGACTATTACCGGAATGACTATTACAAATCCTTATCGGGGAAGGCGTCGGTGGGACCGAAGGGGCCGGCTACGAGTTATGATCCGGAGGAGCCTTATGCGAAGAAGAGGGTGATACGGGGAGGAAGTTTTTTGTGTAATGAGTCTTATTGCACGGGGTATCGGGTGAGCCGCCGGATGAAGAGTAGTGAGGATAGCGGGTTGGAGCATCTGGGGTTCCGGTGTGTGGAGTAGGTTGGGGGACGTGGGAGATTATGGATTGTCCCAAAAATCAAGATCTGGTTTTTCCATCAGTCGCCCAGACGAATCATGCGATAACCGGTAGAATCCATGCAACGCAACCGCTGCCCCACCAATCATCAAATATTCTACAGAATGTGTGTTGAGAATTTTGCAAACCTTAGCTACGCTTTCAACTAAGTTATTTTCCACGGTTTGATTCGTTCAAGTTTTTGGCGGAGTTAGAACTTTTGGCAATCGATGAATTATCTTTCAATATAGACAGCAATTCCCTCATCTCCGATTCGCGCTCGGAGTTGCTGGATTGCGGCGGAAGAGAGTCTTCACTCGCCTTTAATTCCTGAAAGCTTGTATAACGGGTGAGCTTTGTCATACTTCACTACAAAATTAGACCTTTTTTTTGGCAAAGCAAGATTGTCAACAAAGTGATTATCAGTAAATAATAAATGATTCCAGTCGATCGCTTATAAACAGCGTACCCTATTTTGAGCTGAGATCGTAGATGGGGATCATCGACTGGACGAGCTTTTCAGTTCGTTTACGAACGGGGTTAAAATAGTTGCGATAGTTGAGAATAATATTGGTGCCCGTATTCTTGAGGAGGGAGATTTCCAGGCTGTCGAGCGGCATCAAGGTGACAAACGAATCCTTTTGTTCGTTCGAGTCGGCCAGGACGAGTGTATACTTGCGGGCGTCGAGTTTCTCCAGCGAGAAGAACCTGCCTTCCTTTCTTGTCGTCCCTTCATAAGAAGCAGCGCTGATAGTTTGTGGGTGTGATCTTCCATGATCTTTTTAGTCTCCTTTTTTGTTACCTTCCTGCCTGTTAAAGATACTATGAAATGACGAAGTGTTTTATCCTGCTGGCGACCTTGTTTTGCGCAGGGGTTGCCACGGCACAGCAGCGGCCCAATATCATCCTCGTGCTGGCCGACGATATGGGTTATTCCGACCTTAGCTGCTATGGCAACCCGGTGATCCGGACCCCTTTTTTGGATGGGATGGCGCAGCGTGGCGTGAGGGCTACCAATTATGTCGTTCCGAGTCCTAGCTGTACGCCTTCGCGGGCTTCGCTGCTGACGGGGCGCTATGCTTCGCGGATGAATTTGCCGGCGCCGATTGGACCGGGCTCGCCGCTGGGTATCCCGCCGCGGGAGGTGACTCTTGCGGAAATGTTGAAGGGGGTGGGGTATTCAACGGCGATGATCGGTAAGTGGCATTTGGGAGATCATCCGGAGAGCCATCCGATGGCGCAGGGGTTCGACTCCTATTTTGGATTGTTGTATAGTCATGATTACCGGGCGCCTTACGTGAAGACGGATACGACGCTGGCCATTTTTCGCGGGCATACGCGGGAGGTGAGCCGGCCGGCCGATAGCTCGCTGGTGGAATTGTATACGAGGGAGGCGATGGATTACATCGGGCGGCAGAAAAAGGGGCAACCTTTCTTTTTGTACCTGGCGCATAATATGCCGCATCTGCCGGTAGCATTTGCTTCGCCAACGGCCGGCAAAGGGCGGAGCGATGGCGGGGCGTTGGGGGACGTGGTGGAGCAGCTGGATTCGAGTCTGAGCCTTGTCTGGCAAGCGCTGGAGCGGCAAGGATTGGCTGATAATACGATTTTCCTTTTCTCGAGTGATAACGGTCCATGGATCGAGTTTCCCGACCGCATGTCGGGCGACGGCGCGACCCGCCGCTGGGATGCGGGTACGGCCGGCGTGTTCCGGGGAAGTAAAGGGATGAGTTATGAAGGCGGGGTGCGGGAGCCCTTTATCGTATATTGGAAGGGACATACGCCGGCGGGGCTTTCGGTGACGAGCATGATGAGTGCACTGGATGTGTTGCCTACGCTGGCGGAATGGACGGGCGCGGCGTTGCCCGCGGGGCGGACGCTGGATGGGCAGTCTATTTCCGACGAGCTACTGGGGAAGGCGCCGCGGCATCCGGCGCATCGGGCCATTTACTATTATAATAACGGCGTTTGTGAGGCGGTGCGGCTGGGGGATTGGAAGTATCGGGAGGTGAAGGCCGGAGCGAATGGGATTACGAGCGCGGGACAGGGGCCGGCGAAGGAGTTGTTCAACCTGGCCTGGGAT
>Ga0105239_10003106_pt1 | contig 20598 bp, 27 predicted proteins | sample KBSC44metaG_FD_92761 | JGI IMG/M metagenome (GOLD analysis project Ga0105239, IMG submission 92761) | Corn rhizosphere microbial communities from Kellogg Biological Station, Michigan, USA - KBS C4-4 metaG | ecosystem: Host-associated > Plants > Roots > Rhizosphere > Soil | place: Michigan, USA... | reverse complement strand
TGCCACCCTGACGGGCGCTCTGTGCAACCGCACGAGTGGCCAATTGTCCGGAGCTTGCAGAGGGGAGAGTTCTGCAAAGACGAGGAATTCACCGTCCGAAGCCGGATTATCAGGATCAACGCCGCTCCTGTCCGTGACCAAAGCGGCTCCATCGTCGCATCGGTGGGTGTATGTGAAGACGTCACGGATCAGAAGATCGCGCAAAAGGAGCGCGAAGAAGCGAGACAAGCGGAAGTGGCGGCCTTGGAGAGGTTACGTTTGAAAAGCGAGTTCCTGGCCAACATGTCGCACGAGATAAGGACGCCCATCCACGGCCTGCTCGGAACCATCGACCTCCTCCGTGCTGAGCTGCCCGCTGACCATCCCGTAGCGCACGTGCACGACGACCTGGAACGGATGAGCCGCTCTGGTGAGCACCTCCTGGCCGTTGTCAACGACATCTTGGACCTGTCGAAAATCGAAGCCGGGAAGTTAACTCTGGAACGGGCCCGGTTCCTGGTGCGAGAAGAGGTCGATCTTGTAAAGGACATGCTGGGTCACAGCATGGCGGTCAAGGATATCAAGTTCCATACCAAGGTAACAGACCCCGTCGCCGTGCCCGTGCTCGGAGACTCCCACCGGTTGCGACAGTGCCTGATCAACCTTCTTTCGAACGCGCTGAAATTCACTGACGCCGCCGGCTCAGTGCACTTGATTGTGTCTGGAAAGCCGGACGGCAAGGAGTACGCGGTCTACCAATTCTCCGTTAGGGACACAGGTATAGGCATGAGCGCGGATCAAGTAAGTCGGATATTCAACGCTTTCGAGCAAGCTGACATTTCCACCACGAGGAAGTACGGCGGCACCGGATTGGGGCTGAGCATTACGGACAAATTGGTCCGTTGCATGAACGCGGAAGCCGACCCGCCGGGAAGGGATCCTCCAAGGGAAAAGTCACTCCAAGTGAGCAGCGTCCCCGGACAGGGATCCACGTTCAGTTTCTCCCTCCGTCTGCCGCTGGCAGAAATGGGTCGGGTCACGCCATCTGGTTCTCCCGAAGCGGCCACGCTGAGGCTGCCGGGGAAGGTCCTCTTGGCTGAAGACAACGAAACTAACAGGATCATCGCGGTGCGCCAATTGCAGATCTTACGCTGCGAAGTCTTGACGGCATTGAATGGTTCAGAAGCGGTCACCCAAGTGGAGGAGCATCCGGATGTCGAAGTCGTGCTGATGGATCTTCACATGCCCGTAATGGACGGCTATGAAGCCACGAGGAGGATGCGGCAACTGGGTTACAGAGGACGGATTATCGCCCAGACAGCGAACGTCCTACATACATTGGGAACACTTCACCAGCAGGGTTTTGACGACTACTTGTGTAAACCTTTTTCATTGAAAGGACTGCGGGAAGTCCTCTGCCGATCCCACCCGCCGGACTAACGGACTCTTATTTTCTCAGCCAGTTGCGTGTCTCGATAATAGACATCACTCCCTCGTTTTATTTGACCCGGACGCTTTAGCTCGTATTTCGCTGACATGCCGTGCGTTTTACACATCATGCAACAGGTTGGCAAAAGTCAAGTGCAGGCAAGCGGGAGTCAAACACAGGGGTGCAGAGTCATGGGTATCAAAATAGTACAGGCAGCGGCCGCGGTGTGCATACTGTGGAAGAGGCAGGCACTGGAACGGGCTGCTGGGGAGAACGTGCTGGTGTGACGCTGACTAAGCCGGATTAATTTCGGGACAAGGATTAATTTTGCCGTTCTTCCGGACAGATTGACGCCACACTACGTTACCGCAGTCATGGAACGAATTTCTATATAAAGGCATCGTGCATTGTCTTGTTCAACAACCAAGCCATGACCTGTCGTCACCCGCCCTCCCTGGACGGGGCGCCCTGCCAGCACCCGACTTGTCGGAGGGCTAGGGCGAGATTGAAAGGAAAGGGAAGAGCCACAGGTCAGTTGTTAGGTAGAGAAGATCGGTTTCCCATGCAGCATCTAACTCTCACCTCAGCGTTGTCCATGAAGAATGCCACTCCAGCATTATCCTCTCACCTATCCGCGGATGCTGTGGAAAATAAGTATCGAACCATCGAGTACCAAGGTAGCCATAATTGCAGCGTTGTTCCTTTCTCCTTTGTCTAATCATTCAGACTTATCCTAGGCCATCTTGGAGAGAAGGACCGATTTTGGGACGACCCAATTCGCGACATTTCAGACCAACTTCCAATACCGCTGTCGGACACCACCCGAAAATTACCACAGCCGTCTTGGTTCACTTGCTTCCACCATCCCGTCAATCCATCCTCTCGCAAAGCAGCGTTTTCCGTATCGGCAACCTCAACTGCCAACAATAAGGAAGACGAGGATAATCCACATAAAAATCTTACTGCGCGAAAGAAGGTCGACCGCGGAGACCTCCTTACCAGAACCATGAAGATACGGGTTTATCCCAACCGGTTGCAGAAGAATATTATGCGGGGATGGCTGGGATGCGCTCGAAAGGTGTACAACATGGTGGTCGAGGATTTTCGAGCGGGGGGGAAACACGGACAGAAGTATTACAGGGAGGAATTGAAGCGGCGGCAGCAAAATCAGTGGGCCTTCATGAAGATGTCGAGAGTTCCACACAACCTCCTCGACGACGTCATTGAGGAGGCGCTCCATGCGAGGACGGAAGTTCTTCGGCGCAACGCAGAAGGGAACGGTGTCAACACCATGTCCTTTAGAGCTTTGAAAGATCCACGGCAATCCTTCGTTGTCCGTCAACAAAATGCGATCGCACCCCTTCAGTTCTACCCACGAAACCTCCACACTCCGCAAGTGACTTCAACAGACAACGTTCGACGCCGGCACAAAGACCACAATCTTTCTCGTCGTCCCGACCCCACCACAATGCGAAAATATCTTCCTCCTTTTCACCCCGAACATCTCTCTCTCAATAACAATAACTGGCCTAATCTTGAAGGTACCATCCAATACGACTCGAAGGTCCTTTACGAGCGCAAGTTGCGTCGGTGGAGTTTCTGTTGGGTTCACGGCAAAGAACCCCCTCCTAGTGACGATAACCAAGTCGCCTTCACCGCCAACATCGCAGCAATCGACCCCGGCGTCGTCAATTTCGTTACTTGGTACTCCCCTCTCCTCGGCGCCGGTCACATCGGCCACCGTGACATCAACAAAATCATTCGCCTCTGTCTTCGTCTGGACCGTCTCATCAGTGCAACCTCTCAGGCCCGGGGGAGGCGGAAGTCCTCGCATCGAAGGGCTCAGGCCCGCGTCCGGAAACGCATTCGGAATCTCATTGACGAGGTTCACCGGAAGACCATCCGTTTCCTCGTCGACACCTTCGATATCATCGTCATCCCCAAATTCGGTGCCACTCAGATGTCCGTCCGAAAACCCGGTCGTCGTTTGGCCAAGAAGACGGTCCGTGGCATGTTGGGTTGGGCTCACGGAAGGTTCCGTGTTGCGTTGATCAGTAAGGCGGAGGAACTGGGTGTCCGCGTCGTCACCGACTTCTCTGAAGCTTATACCAGCCGCACCTGTTCATCATGCGGTTGGGAGCACCCCAGGTTGGGCGGTCGGAGGGAGTTCATGTGCGGTGGGTGTGGGCTTATCATAGACCGGGATGTTAACGGTGCAAAGGGAGTCCTTCTCCGCTCCGTTAGAGAAGGGAGATTGGCTGCCAAAATTCATGCGTAGATGCCTGCGCAACAATACGAGCCTTAGTTCTCGGGGCGGTTTTACCGACTCGAGCGCAGTGAGGGCAATGCTGGATCAGGCCTCTACCCTAGTGTGGGTAGTTGTTCAGTAGTACACGTAGCTTGATTAATCTTGATTAGTCCTGTCTATTTGTATCTATACTGTAATTGATCCGTCTGTGATGGACCATGGGTCGCAAGAGATCATAAAAGTACCTAAGGTAGTGTGCCATGCCACCTCCGGACGTGCCCAGCGAATTAGACCCTGTGGCTTGTTCCTATCACGCCACCGTGGCTTTTTGACATGTCGTTGGCGTGGATTATGATTTACTTGTCGAACGCCCAGCAAAGCCCGCTTGACTTCTGAATTCTTGCCGCTATTATGTCGCCACCTACACTTCTCCAGCTGGCCTCGAACCGGGTCGGTCGGGATATATATATAGCCGTTCGGGATAATGACATCCAGCGTCTGCGATATCTCCTTGGTTACCGAGACCTGGCGCTTGTTGGGGGCGTGGGTGTTTTGCTCTTCATCGCTGCTGAGAAGGGTTTCTGGGAGGTTTTCACGTTTCTTTTGGACAAAGGGGCGGGGTCCGCCGTGAACTGGTGGGCCAATATCACCTTGGAGTACAAGGCCGGGCGATACTCCATCTCCTCTCGTGTGGGTGGTGGACACCTCTTAGCCCTTGCCTGTTCACGCGGAAATGTCGCAGCGGTCAACCGGATCTTGACGGAAGCTACCGCTGCGGGGGAGACTATAGGCGGGTTGAACAAGGCGTTACACCATGCGACCAGCTACGAAATTGCCAGGGTCTTGCAAAACGCAGGAGCGGTGCCAGACTTCTTCGCTGACCGAAGAGTCATCCTCCAACCAGGTTTTGAACTTTTCGGTCTGAAGGAGATTGGACGTCAGCGGGCTACGATATGACCGAAACTAACGAACGCGCTGTTGACAAGAATAAGTGCCCGTGCTTCATAAATTTGTAAACTACAATTTGTTTCTTGACTCAAATATAGAAGTAATGCGGAGCTTGAAGTCAGGACGTGTAAAGCGTAGCCGACGCCGCTCCACCAGACAGCGCTCAGTCAACTCTCGGACAACTTCACGGACACGACGTCTGTCAAAGGCCCGACAGGCGGAAGCGCGGGCGGAGAACGTCGCCATCCGGAAGTGGAGGAAGCGGTTCCCTGTCCCCATCATCCGGCGGGCGGTCAGGAACGGTTACGACTTGTCGAAAACGAAACGCCGCGGGAATGTGTACACATACCCAAACGGCACGACAGACACCTGTGACGGCTTCAAAGGGAAGAACGTCGAGTGTTGGGACACCCTGTAAAACGGGAACCTCCGACACGTGGCATGAATACGGAGAGTCGATAGAGAGTGTGACGATACCCTCCGAAGGGGTGATAAACAATCAAGTCGCAGTGCGCCGGGAAATCAAAGTTCATCAAGATTGTTGATGAGCACATCGTACGATTACCCGAAAATGCTGCGACGCTTCCTGCATTCTGTTTCTTCTCACGGGAAGCTGTCAGACAATAGTGGTGGAAATTACAACAAGCAGCTATGCCACGTCGACCTCCCTGCCATCGACGAGGCATTGGAATCCCTTTCGCAACTTTATCCACCCCAGGTCATCCTGCATCTCAAAAGAAGACCCTGTACGACGCGTCTGCAATACGAACACCACAAAGCTCCAGCGTTTGCTTGCGTGGACGAGACTATCTGCATGCGACGCGCAAGTGCGAAAGGTAACAGTCTGTTTCATGTGACGTTGTATTACTCCAGCAGCGGGTTTGCGCCACCACAACCCGGTCGTCTCAAGGGTACCTGGTTTGCATTTTACGGAGATGCCTTGGAGAAAATGCCCTACCTGAGTATGTTAAGGTCCTACCTAGGTGCGCAGCTCCTCCTGTCTTACAACGTCGGAAACCAGACCTTCCACGTGGAGTTTATCCGTTCTGACAGCACGACGCCATTCTTGCATTACGAGTTCAAGGAGGGTACGCTGACCGCCATTGACGACAGCTTCCGTTTGTGATGTCTCTATGTATGATAAAAGGTTCAATTGTAATGAGACTGAAACGTACTTGAATATATATTATGTTGTACAACCGGTTGACTCAAATGCAACGGCCGTCTTGGCACACCTTGTCCACCGGGCAGAGCTCCTCCCGGTCCCAACCATCCTCCCCGCACCGGCGGAAGGCCTGCCCGGAAGTGCACTCAACCTGACCCCTGTCACACGATAGAGCGCTGGCGGCCAACTCGAAAGCCTCTGTGTCGATGTAGCAATTGTTCCTCGGGACATCGAGACTCAACCGAACCACATAGGTCCCGGGGGGTGTGCTTACAAAAGGCTTCACCAAGATGCCACCCGCTCTGTCGCCTCCTTTCTTGCGAGAGAAAGAGGGTAACGAACCGACCTTCCGAAGAGGAATGGATCCACCAGTTTCGTTCACGAACGAGAGGCGTTTGACGGCCCGTACAGTGGATGTTGTCGGTCTGAGCCAGGCAACGACGAGAGGTTCTCCTGCCGTAACAGGAGTGTCGTTGGGGTACGTCCCGAAGATGTCGATGTCAAAGGTGTCAGGCGTGGAACAGAGTTGAGCAGGAGCGGCTGCAAAAGTCGCGCTTGTCATAGCGAGTACGAGCGAGATGAGACGTCCGGAAAACATGATGATTTGGTGATGTATCACCGGAACAGATGTTCCATGGACGCTTCCATTTATACAGAATGTGATTTTCGAGAAGCCATCGTAAACAAACAAACAGGTGAGCAAACAAACACGGCCTCGATCATCAATCGTGGTACCCGTCCCCACGATCCCAATCATCGCGGTCATCATCGTCGTCACCTCCGTGATGATCGTCCCCGTCGCAGGATTCCAATCTGCAGCGTCCGCAAACGCAAGTGAGTTCCCCCCAGCAGTCGTCAGAATCACTGCAGCTGGTACCCCAACAGTGACCAGGCCAGTCACAGGCGTCGTAATCACTGCGATGGCAGTGGTCATAGTCGTCCACGTCTCGGTCGCAGTTACCTCCACCGCGCTTCAGGACGGGGCTGGCTGAGACCGCTGTCAGGACGGCGAAAATCGAAAGCAATGATGGGACGCGCATTTGTCTATGCCTCTGAAAAAGATTGAGATCAGGTGCGTTCGTGTCCTGACGCACCCGCTGTTTTGTGGCCGAGAATTCACGTTAAACACATGCGAGGTTCAAGGGCAGGAGCGACCTCAACTCAGCTTGAAGAATGAACGGACGCCGTCTGTGACGTCGCCTACTGTCCTCGCCACCCATCCCTCCTGGCTCCTTTCATAAGCTCGCAGCATACGCTTCGCTTCCTGGCACAGAGCCAAATTCTGGGGGCTGCTGTCTTTTTCATATTTTCCGCATGCGTATCGCACAGACTTGTAGCTCGGTGGACCGTACGCCACCAAGCTGAGTATGCCATGCCTGGCAGCAATGCCTTGCTTGGCTGCTATGCCTTGCTTGGGTTCTGGGTTTGCTGCGGTGCCAGGTTCCTTATCATTCATTCTTTGCTCCCTTATATCATACACCGCCCGCCCCGTCCTGCGTGCGACGCCTGTCCCGGGCGTGCGCACACCGGCCACATAGCGGGTGATCGTCCTGTACTGTGTCCAAAGTGTACTCGGCCCACGCCCCGCACTCCTGGCAATCCTTATTGATCTTCTTCGTCATCTCCACCAAGTCTCCCGGACGGAAAACCGGTGCGATCCCGACGATCCAGACGTTCTTCCTCTCCCGCTGCCTTATCTTGTTCTCGGTCCACAATTCGTCCATTGCGCGTCGCGGCGACAGGTGGACGTACACGAGGTTCTCCTTCTTCGTCCTCGGGCTGCACGTGAACACCCAGCACATCTCTGGGTTAACCTCGTGAGGTGCGATAAAGATGACTTTCTGCGCCTCATGCATGATCACCTCGCCAGTGTCCGTCTCGAACGGGAGTTCCGCCGGGAGGGCCGCCTCTTCATATTCCGGTGGGGGTGCTTTGACTTCCGCGAGAGTCAGACGGTGTCCGGCTACCTTGCGGAATTTGATTTCCCCGTCGACGGTAAAGCCTTCGCGTTCGAGGACCTCGTCACGAACGGGGCACTCGTACTCGTCCATTATCAAGCTGTAGCTCGTATACCCCGAATTAGATGTGCTCTTTATTTATACATGACTGCTACAGTCTCAGTCGATCAACGATTTACACAGCGAGTTGTAACAATTCTTTGAGCTCGGTGAAGCTGATTTTCCCGCTCTCAAATAGATTGTACGCGCGATCGCATTCCCGGCGCCTTCCCGGCGGCGAGGCTTCGTTGTTGAGACGAAATGGTTCCACGTTTGCGTCCTCAAGACGAACCAAGCGGTACTCAACAAAAAGGCTGACCTTTCGCCAGATGTCCGGAAGCGGGATGCGGACACTAGCTTTTTGTCTGTATTGAGAAAGTAGCGCCTTCCGTTCTGTGTCAGTTGTTGCCACTTTCGTGGTTGCGACATAAATCTGCTCCAGCTGTCTTTTGATAAAGGGAAGCATATGTTTCCATTCGTCGCCGCGTCCTTCGAGTTCGTAGATTTGGGAGTACGAATCCGCATTATAATATTCTCGTCCGAAAGTTGTTCTTGCGGGTCGGGTCAATGCGTTCACCGAGGCTTCCATTGTCTGGGCTTCGGGATAGGAAGCCGCCGTTAAAATAACATCAAAGAAGCCGCCGTCAAACCCGTAACCCTTGTGTCGCTGTACGGGGTCTCCCATCACGCCCATTTTGTTGATGTTGAATTGCAACTTCTCATCTGACGCACAAACGTAATCGGCTATAGAGCAGCCGAAAGACACACGGCGATAGACCATTGGTCCGGGGGGCAAGTTGACGTAGACTACTTCGACGTTATGACATCTTGGTAACTCGTCTCTGGTCATGTCAATTTCTCGCGATATTCCGCTTTCAACGAAGAGTGTCTCCGTATGTCGCCGAATATCCGCCAACGTCTGCCGTTCGTCGTCCGCTTTCTTCTGCGCAATTTCCAGGCTGTTGTGGTTGATTGTTGCCAGTAGTGACGATCCGGTAGATAGTAGAGTAGCCGCCCGACTGCGGTGCATCTTTATGGTTTCCGCAGGCTCGCCCGTTGTGTGAGGTAGCACTCTATCCAAAAAATCTTCCAAAGTGCAGTGATCACCCGACGAGGACACTCTTTTCCAAAATATAGGGGTGCCGGCTTGCAAGGTGGTAAAACTATTTGGAAGTGCGCGTTTGAGAGCGAACCAGGAGTCGTAAGCGGACTTTCGGTTTGCGTAGTTGCCCATGGCGAATAAGAGGTCGGTGACGCTGTATAGGACGGTCCCATCTGTGTGGGTGACCTTTGAGACACGTAACCTCTTCTCTCCGGCAGCGGCAACTTTAGCATCCGCATATTGAAGGCAGTAAGCAAGATCCAAGGCCTTTGTGGCATCGAAGATCAATGACTGTGAATGATCAGAAGCCGTGGCTTCACCAGCAACGAGACCGAGTGACTGGCGGAGCACCAGCGCGTTTTCCTTTCGCAGCACTTTCCGTATATCCGCGGCGATGGAACCACCGATTCGATCGAGGACATGATCAATGAAATCCTGAATGGAGCAGTAGTCCATCTGTTTGCTGGTCACCCAAAATTGGGTCGTTTTGCGCTCGGCTCCGCCTTCAGAGCGTTTTATGCAGCTCCATGTGTCAAGAGCTGACTTCCGCGAAGTGTAACAACCGAAACAGAACATCATGTCCACCAATCCGAACAAAAGACCAAGATGCTCATGCTCAAATTTTCGAAGTCGCAACGAAGCTTCCCCTTCTGGCTTTGTTTTGTTGTACTCATCAATGCGATATGAAGCGAATTGCGGGTAGTAAGATAGGTCAGTCGCTCGTGATAGGTCAAAACTGACTTTGGGAAGATTCTCTTCGTTCTCTGATTGTGACATAACGTTTTAGCATCAGAGTCGCCCAAATTCTGTTGACCACGGCGCTCTTTTATGTCGTTTAATTATCGACGCGCTTTCGGTGGCGTCGGACCGGTTCGGAGCACCGGAGCCTTCTTACGCGTTCCGTTCACCACGGCTGCGGGGGCGGGAATGGGCATAGGGTGGGCGCCCCCGCGGGCTTTCCCGGTAATTAATCCGTCTGGCACCGCAGCAAGGGGCATTGAAAGAGGTGGTGTCGGTTTCAGAACCGGCTTGCCTCGTCCGTTTGGTACGGGATGGGCCGGGACGGAAGGGTGCATGACCTGACCGGCTGCAAGCGGACCGCCTGTGGCTGGGTGCGTTTTACCGGCCTTTGGAGCTTTTTCGCTCGCTATGGTGGGTGCGGTGGCGATTGTCTTGCCACCCGCTGCCTTCCCAGACGCTTTCGCAGAAGCCTTCGCCTTGCCGTCTGCTTTTGCCTCTGCCTTGACATTTGTCTTCGATGCGTCGAGGCTGGCGTCGTACTTGGTTTCCCACTTGAAAGACACGGACGGCTTCCTCACCTTTCCGTTCGCCGCGGGCTGAGCGAGGTACTCATCGAAATAAGGATGGTGCAGGAGCGAGTAGGGAGTCGGGAGGCCAGGGAATTTCGTCTCCGTCCCGTTCAACATGCGCTCGCCCAGGAGGAATTCCGTGCGGATCTGCGAGCCGTCGCTGTCTTCCTCGTCTGAGTAATCCCCATCCGAGCCCTCGCCGTCCAAGTTCATGTCGTCCGCGCCGTCTTCGGTGTGCACAGACGTGTCCATCGCTTCGTCCGTTTTCCAGAAGCACTCATCCGAATCACCCGTGTGGCGGTGTTCGTCGCCACTGTAGTCGTCGCTGTGCAGAGAGAAGTCGTCATCGACGGCGATGTCCGATCCGCTCGCTGTACTCACGTCGCTTTCGTACCCTGACGAAGATTCCGAGCGGTCGCCGAAAGAACGGTGGCGACGCGCGGGCGGTTCCGGGATGAGCTCGGGCGGATAAACGGATTGAATAAAGTCCTTGACGGACGTCGGAATGTTCAACTCGAGTAACGAAACGAGGAAGCAGTGCAAATCATAGACGGGGTTGAAGTAATTTGGAATGTTGTCCTCCTTCGCGCCAAATCGGTTGGGATAGACACCATCCATGCCTTTGTAGGCCCGTGCAAACTCGCAATCCCAAGCTTTACATAGCACCCCGAGCGATGGCACGTGAAAAACGCGGTCCTTCCCGTCCACGGACAGGCGGTACTCCAGCGGCCCCTTGTCCTGAGTGCTTATGCACGTGTCAATGAGGATGTTGCCGAAATGCATGTCAGCGTGCACGAGGCGATACTTGTCCTGAAGAATGTACAGGGTCCAGATAACGGAAAAAATGATGTACTTCCACACGCCATCCGCGATGACGGCGGTCTCATCGGTCTGGATCCACTCCTCCAAGCTGCCACCGGAAACGAACTCCGCGACGAGGACGAGCGTGTCTTTGTAGAGCTCGCGGCGGAACTCCTTCAACGGGAAGCACGTCAGGGCCTTGCAGTTGTTCTGCACTTGGAAATGGTCGAAGTAGTATCCTATATGGGGCGTGTTGAAGTTCCTGACCAACCCCGTGAACTCTTTCAAGTACTTCACCTCAAGCTGCGAAGGGTGGACCTCTCGCTCGTAGCGGTTCTCCAACGGGATGACCTTGATCGCGAACTTCATGTGGTCGGTGTGGTTGTTGTACGCCACGGTGGGTATGCCCTTGATCTCGTCCGCGAGGTCTACGGGGAACATCTGCTGCATGTGGCGGAAGCCGAACTGCGACCGCTTGGGGTCAAAGACGAGGACCCTCTTCCTTATTTTGTCCTCGGTGTTGATCAGCAGGTCAAGTCGTTTCTTGACGGTCAAGTACATACCACCCATTGTATGCCTTGTGGGTGCGAAGAAAAAAAGAGACACGACTTCGTCAGACGCACCTCAAGCGACCAACCCTCGGTACATGGTTGTTTTCGTGCGTTGATTAAGCAGCTCCAGCGTTCGTAAATTGTCGGCGTACCTGTTGAACGCATCGGCCGCCCGCTTGCAGGCCTCCACGTCTTGCCTGGCCTCGTCGCAATCTTCTGTGTCACTTAGAACTGGTACCCGTGCGTTGATTTTGTCGAGCCACAGCGAGTTCATGGCCATTAATTGCGACACCTGCTGGAGACGTCCGCGAATTTTGTCCAAGCGCTCCGGGAGGAGACCACGGACCGGGTCATTGACCCAACCGGCGCTCGTGCGACTGAGGATGTCTCGTATGTACTGACGCATCTCTTGTACGGAGTACGCCAGGAAGTTTGGCGGAACCATAGACATTCGTAAATCTGGGTTGGACATTGGCTCTACAAACGGAAAATATTCTTAACCCAAAGGTAGAGGCAATGGATGTTCGCGAATGGATTCCGCCACAGTGGCACGGGCCGCCCAATGGCGTATTTGAGAGACAGGACTGGGTGGATGCGCACGTCACTGATAGACTTGTGAACAGATGGCAGCCAGATGCTCCAGGAACTTTACGGTTGAGGCTGGGGCGGCTGAGAAACAACCTGGAAGCTGTGCGGGACACCATGGCTCACGATTCTTTATGGCTAGAAGAGCTCAAAGACATGTTGCTTGCAAAGCTGAGGCGGCTGCGTGATCGCATAAGGCAAGATGCTGCCGACGGACGTGACTGCAGCGCCGCAATAGCGGATTACCAAGGTTTTGCAGAAGAGCTCCGGTTCATCGAAATGAGAGATAAGGCCATCAAGGCAGAAATGGCGGCGTACCTTGCTGAACCAGATGTGGACCCAGACGAACCGACTGACCTCGACCTCGTAATGCGCGATGCGTCCCGAAGAGGCTCGACTACTCCAAGCAGCCTAACGAGCCGAAGATCATCAAACGCAGTGGACCTCGACACCATTATGGGCTCTGCATCTTCCCGTAGCTCGATATCCACCCCAGGCCTCAGCCCCACAGAGGAATACGCACTCGGTATCCGGCAGCGGTCGCCAGTCGCCGAGACGGCTGATAAGAGACCTCGTCTGAGATTGCGTCGGAGCGGTACACCAAGTTCGCCGGGTTCATCACCAGACCAAGGCGGCCCCTCCGGAACACAGGGTATATACCCAAGGGCCGACTCACCAGGCCTGGGTGGCCCGTCCAATCCGCCGGGTACCAGCGCTTCTGCGGGCGGCGAACCGGAGGAGGATCAATTCATTGAACATCTGGCAGAAGTCATGAGGTCGGATCTGGCTGGTCTTAGATCCGCCATGAAGCGACGGAATTCCATCAGGCCTGAGGATTTGAGGGCTGGTTTGGCAGCAGACAACGAAAGCGAGGAATACATAACCGGGCTAGCCAAGCGGGTGAACATCCGTCTACAAAGCGCCGGTTTTACAAGGCATCGGGCAAGCTATTGGGAGCCATATGTGAGGCAGTATTGGCCTGACGCTTTGCAAGCCTCTCGAAGGCAAGCTGGAGGAAAGCTTAAACAGAAGACACCGAAAAGCCCTCTGCAACGCCCGTCACTGAAGAAGAGCAAGCGAAAGACCCACCGAACGACGCGCAAGCGTACCGGGAAACGCAAGAGCACCCACAGGAGGCGGTGAAAGAAACTTGCCCCTTTGCAAGATGACCAGAGCGACGAGGATTAATGTCATGACAATACCGAAGCGGTCTGTAAGGCGCCGCAACACGTCCACGTGTAGAAGAAGGAAGAAGTCGCGCAGGAAGGTCACCGACGAGGACGATGACACGTGGGTGTTTTTCTACCCTTGTGACAATGATGGAAGTTCACCGAGCGGATCAACACCGACCGGCAGTGTATTAAGCCAAGCAATGGGCACCGACGTTGACACGAGCGCGATGGAAGCTATGGCGAACGATTTACTCCAGCAGGTGGCGCTACAATGGCAGTCACAGTCTGCGTTGATGGACAGGCTCGGGATTTAAGACACCCGATCACCTGGTCGTTATCCCGACACAGCCATCGGCCTGCTTACGTGCATTTTTGACATTCTCAAACACACCGCGTCTCGCACTGCCTGTTGTACGATTAGGAAGCGGTGATAGTGACCCGGATCAAACGTCCTTATATTTTTCATGGCGAGCCTACATCTGTATTCAAGAAAGACGTCCTTCTTGAGTTTCGCGATGCCCAGCGCTTTGTGCCACCTCAGTAAAATTTCCTTGTGTTGCGGGCAAAAGTAGCCACCGCAGGTGTACGATACCGTTTCGCATTTACAGTTTCTTGCCTGACAAACCATTCCAATCTTTGTTCTCAACACCCATCACCTCGAGCCCCTTATTTCGTCATTTACCTCCGCAAGGCCAAACGGGTACGAGTCCCCGACCGACGCTTAGACGACGTCCTACGCTTGGAGGTCTTCCTGCGTTTCGAAGTCTTCCTGCGTTTGGACCCGCCGCGTAACTTTGAGCTCACACGGCGCTTGGAGCTCCTCCGGCGTTTGGAGCTCTTCCGACGCTTGGAACTACCGCGGCGCTTCCTCGACCCGCCCCGTCGCTTGGAACTGGCTCTCCTTCTCCTCGACCCGCTCTTCCGCCTCTTTGAGCTCGCGCGACGTTTCGAGCTACCGCGACGCTTCAACGTCCGCTTTCCTCCAACAGACACCTCACCCGCGCCTCCCGTCTCCCCGCCAGTAAGCATCCTTGGAGAAACGAAAGCCATCCCAAAAGATCCCTTGCCCTTGGAATTGGAACGGGCCCGTGTGCGCCTCTTCGACTTCCGTCCGGTCTTCTTCTTCGACTTCCTCGCCGTCTTCCTGCCCCTTCCGCCCGTGACGACCGGTCCCGCGGCGTTCCTGACCCCGGTGTCACCGGCGTTGTTCAGCAAGGCCGTCTTTTGCTTCTTGTCCATGTGGTTCCACACGAGATAACCGATACCGAGAAGTGGCAGAATGGTTTCCAAGTCAGCGCCTCCTCCTTTCATTCTGCTTAGAGTTTGACGAGAAAAAAAAGTGGCGCGGATTTATTTTCCAGAAGAGGGAAAATGTACCTCCTCGGCGACCTGTCCCGTATTGATCACCGGTTGGCGTTGACCCTCTTCCTGCTGCTCCTCATTACATACTCTCGTCTGCAGCAAACCCAGCAGGCAGAGGCCGTTTCCGAAGCCTTCCACGCGAAAGGACCTGACACACTCCATGATGACATGGTCGCCGCCGCGCGAGGTGCGAGCTCTTTCCTGGAGTACCTAAAAACCGTTGACAGCGGTGAGCTCGCCGCCCAGTCACAGCTTCACCCTCAATACAGAGAGCCCGAATTTTGGCTCGCTCAGCGGGACAGCGAAAATAATGTGGTTCAGGAATAGAAGCATGTCTCTCTCTGTCGGCCAGGTCCAAGCTCTGGAAGCCCTCCCCGACTGGCACTGGCTCCCGACGTGGGACGAGAACCTCGCGAGCGTCCAAGCGTTCACAGCAGCGAACAACCGCCTTCCACTGATCACGGCCACCAACGAGGAGGAGAAGCGGCTGGCCGCTTGGTGTTACGCGCAGAAGCGGCTCAAACAGTTCCAGGATGACCGGCAACGGAGACTACAGACGACGACGACGTGATTTTCACCCCCTCCCGCTACCTTCCTGTGCTACCTCTGTACCTCCTCGGTCTCGAAGAAAAGCGGGAACGCTTGGCCCATCAGACGGGACGCAATATCAATGGTTTTTTCTACGTCCTGGCTTGCCGTTGCGCAGGACATCTTTACCATGTCGGCGTCATGGAGCGTTACGGCTATAATCGGTGCGAGACAAGCGTCCTCCAATTCTTCCTCGATGCGGCGCATGACCGTGTTGAACAGGGATTTGTCCCTCGCGTACAACCGTTTTGGTGCTTTGACAACGAGCCGGGGAGGTTCAATATTGTCATGGGCCCACAGGTCGTTATTATACAAGTGGGGCATCCTACCAGAAAGGAAGGCCTCCTCGATGGATATGTACAAATCCTGTCTTCGCTTATGATCCTGTTCCATGTGGTTATCTATGACGCCGATAACAAATCCAGCTTTATTTGCTCCACACAAAGGCATGATTTTCTGTCAGATAGAGGCGATCTTGGTTAAATGTTGGCGGGGCAAGTCGATGGATTCGGTCGGGACGCCCGCGGGGATGGAGATGGGGTCGTCTGGGTTGGTGGGGATGGGTTCTGTGGAAGGGAAGTCTCACCTACAATATTTGTCTGGACAAAATCCTGATATGTCCACTATGTAAGGCAGTGTATCACATCCCTCACCAAGCGATGGTGAAGACATCATAGCGTGAACCGGGCGAAACAGACAGCGTCGCGTTATCGGGCAGGAGCGAAAGGAATCCCTTCAGGGCGGTACCGTGAGGGCCGTTACACAGGGTCTCGATATCCCCGGTCGGCAAATTCGTCCGTGCAGTTACCGCCACTCTCCCAGACGGGTTTACGACGTAGAGCTCTTGGAAGCGCTGGTAGACTCGATTCAGCGCGTCGTCAAAATCATCGAAGACCACATGACGACGGTGCATGTCTTTTGTTTACCACCGCGAAAAATCATCGTCACGTCCGTCCGCGTATCTTTCTCTTCGCTCGCGTCTCGTCCCCTAACCCTAACCGAACTTTGACCCTAAGAAATGATGTTGCCGACAACACGTAATGAAGTTCAGACGGACGGGGTGCGTACTGGTATGAAAGAATCTTACACCTTCCCGAAGCGCTTGGTCTTTGCGTGCAAAGTGCCGCGTCTATATAAAGGTATGGGACGGCGGAGGGAATTTCTCTAGCCAGATACACAAATCTGTCTGTACATTCAACACCGTACACTACAACCCGCAACCAGCAGCTACCCGCAATCAACGCCAGCCATGAAGTTCACCAACATCATTCTCGCCGCCTCCCTTGCCGGCCGCTCCATTGCTTACCCCGGGATCTATGAACGGGATGGGTACGGGTACAAGGAATGCCCCACCGTGACCATCACAAGGTTCGAGAACCCTGACGTGACCACGGTCACCAGTACGGTGACAGATTTTTCAACAATCACCGACGTAAGCACTACGACTGCGACGCTTACGACGACCGATTTTTCGACCATCACGGACGTGAGTACCACGACGGAGGTGTCAACTACTACAGAGGTTTCAACGTCCACGGAGGTGACTACCCTGACGGATGTAATCACGTCCACGGAGACCACTTTCAGTCTCATCACCGCGACGTCAACTCTGACTTTGCCGTGCACCTCCCGGTTCAACCTCCCGCCGACCACCACCATTACCCTCCCGTGCACCTCGCGGTTCAACCAGCCGCCTCCGAGGACCACTCACACCTGCCGCACTAAGCACGGGTACGGGTACTGAGCTTATCTGGAGGGCGCCTTAGCTTGTATTTAGGGTTCGTCAAGGATGAAATCTTGCAATTAGTTTGTGTGCTCGGACCGATTTGTGTATATATGCTCTGAATATTGTTTCGTGGCTATACTCTGTGTCTTTCTTTGTGACTATGCCTCGTGTCCCTGAGTTCAATTTACCGCGAAACACGGAAGTAAACAATAAGCAAAGCAACACAAATGGACCATACGCCCATAATGACTGCAAAAAGGCGTTTGACCATTTGCCGGCTCAACTTACTTTGCAGCGGGATCTGAACGTCGGTCTGCGATATGGCCGGTCTCTGGTGAAACAAAGAAGGCACGCAAGCCATTATAGTGATCGTCGGGAGCATGTGCATGTAAAAGTCCACCTGCTTCTGTATGGGGAATGCGAACTGCAGCAATCGCCAAGCCGCGTCCTTCCAGATGACGTAAGCATGAGTGCACAGGAAGCGCTTCACCTCCTTGACGCTCAGGCCCGCGGTCACATCCTTGGATGAGTAATCATAGAGGCCGCCAAGAAGGAGAAGATCAAAGCGGCCGGACCCGAAAGGCAACAGACCTAACGCGTCAGGCCGTAAACACTCGGCGTCGTCTTCGAAGACGGTCATGTGAGGCTGTTCAGAGTCCAGCAATTTCCGCCACAGCGCGAAATGACTCAAGGAACAACCGACGCTACCACGGGAGATTTCGTGGTGCTCGCGACGGTACCCACGATGTATACTTTCCCGGGCTCGCGGAGTTGTAAAGACCTGGACCAACGGATCCGGTATGCTCGCCCCGTCCACTGCTTCAAAGCGTGTCGGAGCAAACCCCAAGCCCGATAGGTGCGCTTTCGTGACACGCCACCGATCCTCCCGCCGGCGAAGGTTGATCACATACGCGTTCTTGTAGAGCACTTCTTCCACCAGCATACTATACATATCCGGGCGAAAAAACACCCCGCCTATCATCGATACAAAAGAAGGCTTTATACGGAGAATCCCATACACCGCCCCCAATGGGGAAGTCCTACCCAGAACGCCATGCCACCTTATAGGAGTCATCTGGAGACACAAAGACGGGTACAGCGACGACCCGTTCGTAAGCACCACGCCGTGGTGGAACTCCGTTGCGGTGACTGCGGCGACGTCAAAAGTGGCAGGGGAATGCGTGCCGTCTGTCTGAATACTGGGGCTGACAAGTACTCCACCGACACATGGCCAAGGAAGACCTGCGCGCCCAATCCAAGCATCAAGGCGGAGTGGTGCAGCTGTCTCGCCACGGATCTTCTTTGTACCGTGTGGTACGTAATGATTGTCTCTGTTTCCTGGCTTAACCCATCACTGTGTTCTCACACGCTAATGTGTTCTCACCAGCGGAAACAGCTTCGGGTATGCGGTCTGCGTGCCGTGTGCTTGCTGCCTGAGTAGGTCTTTTAACATGCATTATTACATATGTCACGCGGAGGCAGTCGAGGCCCTCCCACTCACATTGGGCGACGGAAAGGACCTGTCCTGGGAAGACATAACGGCTAATTCACCGGTAGTGGCCGGGCGGTAAACTGCTTCTGGAGTGACAAAATATAGGTGTATTGTAAGATGGGACGACAGCGCTTGTTGGTCTTTTCACCCGTCAGTGACGGCGTGTACTCAGTGAATCCTCGGTCGAGGATGCCAAGCGTACCGAGGACTCCTCGTCGCTCACTCGCACGTGAATTACAGAAGCACCTGACGGCCAAGAAGAGAAAGGACACTGATGGCCGCGGTCGGGCTGCACAAAAGTTCTTCAAACTCCTCGCTCTGAATACTTCGCTGAGCATCCGAAAAGCGCGCAGGACGCGTCGCCGCAGTGGAAGAAATCGATAACTAGAGACAATATAAGGGATCCCGTTGAGTCTCGTGAATGACACCATGCTTTTCTCGGAGCGCTTAAGAATGTTCCGAGCGAAACGGAAGCAGCTCCTCTTTCAGGAAGGTCTTAGCCACGGCGCTCCTCTTTGGTGCCTAGAACCGGTGGCGGACGACCCACATACGTACGTTGGGTGGATTTCGCTGCAGGGAAGGCAGATACGTTTGGAAGCGCGCTTTCCCAACCGCTTCCCTTTTGAGGAACCGCGGTTCATCTTTCCTGATAGAAACGTGACGCACCCGTGTGTGGACTCTGAAACCGGTCAAATGACACTCATCTGGAGCGAAACCTGGTCGCCGGTTGCAGCGCACCCTAATCCAATAATGCAGAGTCTCCTCTTGGTGCTGAACCAATATTCCGTAAAGGGAAAGGAGAGGTCCAACTGATCCATATCCATGGCCAGACGACCGCGAAGTAATTTTGTTGCGTCAAGGCAGATGGCGTTCCCGCTAGACGAAGTGAAGTACGCTGTCCACATCCCGGATGGGGATATGGAAAAACAAAACAGGCTGGACTCGTTCTTGACCAGGGTACGGAAAGACGCCTGGAGCTCAGTGGAATCTCTCAGCCTCCCAGACCAGAAGATCATCCGCGGCGCACTCATCTTCGCCGCTGTTGCTGCCGCACAGTCCACAACAGATCGGGAAATGGAAGACGTGATTGCGGACTTCCGTAAAGCCTCAGAAACGCACGACGCAGTTCACGGGGAACCCATGAGCGCGTTTATCGCAAAATATTATGCCCGCCGTGGGTAGTCTCATGACCAGCCGGGATCCCTTCATTGACGTGGCGCCGTTCCCCGCGGTGGCGGAGGGTGCGCGTCAGACCTACAGTGACTCGGCGGTTCTCGTCATTGACGCGCCGCCACCAATCCTTGACCCTAGCCATAATCCGAACCCTGGGGCCGTTACGCTCCGATCTCAAGGGATCACCTTCCCCCAACAGGCAAGCCTCGTGGTTTGGGACGCGCAGGGGAAGATCCTCTCGCCGGAGCCCACAGGCGTTCCCAGGCTTCCAGCTGGTGCAGGAAACCTTTATTAGGTTGTGCCATGGGGCGCTTGCGTTTGATAAAGCTCAGAGCTGCCGCCAGCGTCATCCCCCTGTAACGGATGAGGTAAGCCGCGACGACCGCCACGCTCCTTGACCTCCCCCGGTGGCAGTGGACGAGGGTGTTCTCTCCCCTTCGCACGTTCTCATGTATTTCAGCGGTAGCCGTAGCGAATATGGGAAAGATGTACGCCCGGATCTCATCCTTCACGTCGTATTCGTGACGGGTCTTCACCGGGGAAGCGACGAAGGGGTTGGCCACACACCGGTAACCTACTGATATGATGTGTTGGATGTTCGCCTTGCGGATGCTGTCCAGCGCACCCGCGTGATGATGATTTCCGAGCATGAGGTGAGGCAGAATGGTCACCGGGCGGTCCCTCTCGAAATAAGACCGGGGCTCCCCTTCGTTTCGGCTGCCCCATGAAAACGGCCGTAAAGTGATGTCTACGAGGTAGAAAGCAATCTCGAGCAAGCGGCCCGGGAACGTCCGGATATCACGGCGGGTGCTCACTCTCGTGCCCATATCGCGCCTATACGTTTGCTGCATATTATTTTGTGCCCGCATCCGTAGGTTGGGTCGTTTCGACAGGGGCCCGTATCAACCGGTCCAACAACCCATCCAGCTCGTCGAATTTGACCGGCTTCACCAGGCACGCGTTCATTCCG